>Ga0129313_1000289_pt1 | contig 48241 bp, 46 predicted proteins | sample O1105metagenome_FD_94436 | JGI IMG/M metagenome (GOLD analysis project Ga0129313, IMG submission 94436) | Orangutan group fecal microbial communities from fecal samples from Wisconsin, USA - O1105 metagenome | ecosystem: Host-associated > Mammals > Digestive system > Large intestine > Fecal...
AAAAAAGGAAAGGAAGATCGTCTATTTGCAAGACTATCTTCCATCTTCATATTTGTATTACTTATTTCTGTTTTATAAAATTTTAAAATCTTAGTAACTGGAAGTTACTTTTTCATTTGAGCGAAACCAGCCCGTTTCCGAGCTGGCTCCATTTCACATTATGTATAAATCAGTTCCCTAACCACTACTTCCTCCGCCATTGCTTTCAGCAGATTCATATGCCCTGCCAAAGCCATAGCATCCGTTTCCTTATCCGGTGCCGGACTCTTTTCAAGAAGTCCTTCAATAATAACTTCCACTCTTTTCTCCGCAATTTCTTGCACCTCATACAGATGCGGAAACAGCTGCTCCGTCAGTACCAGATCATCAAACACCATCGGCTTTTGCTCCTGCAGATATGTTCTGCACATCCTGCCGTATTTATTCAAAACCTTATTTTCCACTGACTTTAATTCGATTGCAAGAATGAAATAGTCTCCCACAGGCATACAGTATTTCTGATTCTTCATTGTATTTTCCTCCGTAAATCTTTATATTTTCACGGCGAAAATTGGTTCAAAACGTGTACTTTCATATCGGGGCTTCAAAAAAATTTGGCGTACAAAATGGCGTACTTGAGGGGTCTTGAGTGCCGAAAAACGTTGATTTTAAAGGCTTTTTCGAGGGTCAGTGGATATCCTGCCGTGGCAGATAAATAGTACTTTTATCATAGTTTTGTTTCTCCTTGTTTTGTCCCAGAATGCCCTGTTTTGCATGGGTTTCCGGGATTCATGTAGTTTGCTCTGAAATTACAGATTGTGGTGAATTAGTGCAGAATGGAACATATTGTTACTACCTGTTAGAAGTAGAATTGGTAGTAAAAGCGAAAAGTTTACTACTAAAGATTTTCAACATAAGCCCTTTCATAATTTGCTTATTATAAAATTCCATATAAAAGACAATACTTCTGCATTTTCCTGTATATCAATGCGCTTTTAAATCATCATCTAAATATACGACCCTTAGATTTAATTCTTTACTGATTTGTCCTACTTCATTTGATGTATTTATACCATATATGATACAGTTTCGAATCATTAATTTAATATAATTTACCACATGAATTCCTGTATAACCTTTATAAGCGCATCTTCCAACCGAATACAGATACCCTAAATATGTATTACTGAGACAATCTTGATAAAAACTTTTTTCTCTACTAACACCATAATGAACTAACATACGATTTGTATATTTTTCTATTTTTTCATCATATTTATATATCTCGTAATACTCCGCTATCTTTTCCGGTATTTTTTCATGTAATTTTTCTATTGCTTCGGGCAAATATTGTTCTACCATATGTTTGGCAATCTTATATCTGTTCTTTTCATAATATTCCCGAGAATATGCTTTTTGTTTTATTCTCTTTTCCGTCTTTATAAATGCTATTCGTTCCTTTGTAGCCATGTTCAGCCGCCCTCTCCAGATTTCCCTATCTTCCTCCCATGATAAATCATAAGCCAATGGAAATGGATTGTTTTTCTTCCCCCATTTTTTTCTAATCCAACATCTTTAGTAAATCCATTTTTGGAAAATCGAATTTCCGGTTCACAATTTGGTGCCACAACAACTTTTGATCCATAGCTTTTTCACACCCCAAACATCGTATTCAGCAGATATACCCCTGTCTCTGTTTCGAATACATTCTCCCTGCATTTTCTGATCGCTTCCTTGGGCAGATCATCTTCCAGTGCATTTACAAGGAAATCCGCTTCCAGTAAAATTCTGTAATCCAGTCCATCCACATTCTCATATGTATGGTGATGTGCGATCAGGTAACAGATTCTGTCAGTCTCAGCCGCCGTTACCTCCGGGAACTGTGCAAGTATTTCCTTTGCGTAGGCAGGACCTTCCTGCTCCTGCAGCTTTCCGTCGCATCTGCCGTATTTCTCTTCCGAAGGACGAATTCCGATATCGTGCAGGATAGCTGCCATTTCCAGGATATGTAATGTCTCCGGATCCAGTCCTTCCCTGATACCTATCACATGTGCAAATTCATATACCTTCAGAAAATGCTGGATCCTCTTTGGATCACCGGCATTAAACTCTGTCATTTTAACGATCAGATCTTCCTTTATCATATCTCATCTTCCTTTCAATTATGAATGCGTATGTGTCCGGATTCCTGCGGAAATTGTCTGTGCGATCTGGGCAGCGGTTTCTTTCTTGCCGCCCTCTTCCCACTGAATGAACACATTTAAAAGTGCACCGCCGTAAAAATATAGTTCATAATCCGGAATATGATAAACCGGTTTGATCTTCTCGATCAGATAAGTGTTCATTGCATCTATTACAATGGAATACAGCCCCGCATGCACAATTTTCAAAATGAAATCAGCGTATTGATCAAAAAAGCTGAGCGCATACATAATGCTGCTTCTGTCATGAAAATGCCCCAGTTTTCCTTTACTTCTCTCCACTTCCCAGACATATCCTTTTACAATTTCATGGAAATAGTCCTGAACGGCCTCCTCTTTTGTATCGTAATAATGATAAAATGTCATTCTGGATACGCCTGCACGCTTTACAATATCTGAAATACGGATCTGCCCGTATTCCTTCTGATCCAGCAACACAAACAAGGCTTCCCCGATACACATGCGGGTAAACCTTGTACGCGTATTATATTCTTTTGTAAACAGATCTGCCATGTAGTATTCTTCCTTTAAAGTATTTTCTCCTGCACCTATTATATCTCGCTTTCTCGTATATTTACAGCTGTAAATTTCCTATTTTCCGAAACCGTTCATACCGCATTTCTTTTATCTGTTCAGGATTTATTCCTTCATACTTTTGCAAAAAGAAGCCTATTTCTTTGGAAAGCTCTGCCGTCAGTTTGGGCAGCCCTTCAGGCAGTTTTTCTTCTTCCTCAAATACTTTTTCAATAACACCCAGCTTAAGCAGATCCTCTGCCGTCAGTTTCATACAAGCAGCTGCTTCTTTTGCCCTGTGGCTGTCTTTCCATAAAATACTGGCAAACCCTTCCGGTGAAAGAATGGAGTACATTGCATTTTCCAGCATCCAGACCTCATTAGCTGTTGCAAGTGCAAGTGCGCCGCCGCTTCCTCCTTCTCCGATGATAATGGATAAAACCGGTACAGAAAGTGCTGACATATCCGAAATGGATGTCGCAATTGCCTCTCCCTGTCCCTGTTCTTCCGCTTCAATACCGCAGTAAGCCCCCGGTGTGTCCACAAAGCAGATCACCGGTCTCTTAAATTTTTCCGCCTCTGCCAGTAATCTTTTTACCTTACGATAACCACCCGGCTGGCACATGCCGAAATTATGTGCAACCTGTTCTTTCGTATTTTTCCCCTTTTCCTGTGCTATGATTGTCACAGGCATATTTCCAAACATGGCAATTCCCGCAATGACAGCCGGATCATCCGTTCCCGCCCTGTCTCCATGTAATTCATAAAAAAACGGAAATAACTCTCTGATATAATCCGAGCTGATACTGCGCCCCTGCTCTCTTGCAAGCCGGACACGATCCCAGGCAGTTTTTTCATATGTCAGTTTCTTTGCATTACATGACGGTTCTTTTTTCTGATCTGCCCCTGCTTTCCCCGACTGAAGCTGTTTTCTCCTGCCTTCATCCGAGTTACCACACGCTAACTTATTGATTTTATCCTGTAATCCGGAAATATTCTCCGATACGTTTTCTTCTCCTGCATGGTGCAGCATCAGAAGATCAGAAAGCACCTGCCTCATTTCTTCTCTTTTTACAATCCTGTCCACAAAACCGTGTTCCTGTAGAAACTCTGCTCGCTGGAATCCTTTTGGCAGCTTCTGATGGATCGTCTGCTCGATCACACGCTGTCCGGCAAATCCGGCAAGTGCTCCGGGCTCAGCCAGTATGATGTCCCCAAGCATCGCAAAGCTTGCCATTACGCCGCCTGTTGTCGGATCCGTCAGCACACTTATGTAGAGCAGTCCTGCCTCACTGTGTCTTTTAATGGCAGCACTCGTTTTTGCCATCTGCATCAGGGATAGTATCCCCTCCTGCATTCTTGCGCCGCCTGAGCATGCAAATATAATAACAGGTAATTTTAACTTCGTGGCACGTTCTACCGCTCTTGTAATTTTTTCTCCGACAGCTTCTCCCATGCTTGCCATAAAGAATCTGCCATCCATAACACAAAGAACTGTCTGTCTGCCACCGATCCTGCAGCGGCCTGTGATAACTGCCTCTTTCATGTGCGTTCGCAGCCTTGTCGCTGCGAGCTTTGCTTCATACCCCTCAAACTGCAGTGGATCCGTTCCGACAAGATTTCTGTCCCATTCCAGAAAGGTACCTTCATCCGCAACTCTTTTAATACGTTCATATGCACTCATTCTGAAATAACCGCCACATTTCGGGCAGATATATCCGCCGCTTCTGACGTCGTCTATCAGCACGATACCACCGCATTTTTTACACTTACAAAGCAGATCATCCGGAACAGACGGATTTATGCCTGTATGATATAATCCCTTTGTTGTTTTTTTAAATACATGATCTAAATTCATCGGTCAACGCTTCTCTCCAAATTCAAAAATGGTTTTCTATATAGTTGATATCCACATTTCCGTCCCGATAGTCAGGTTCTTCCAAAATGCCGTATTGATAATCCACATTCGTATCAACGCCTTCTATGATGACTTCACCTAAAGCACTCTGCGCTTTCCGGATTGCTTCTTCTCTTGTTTTTGCCCAGACGCTGATCTTTGCGATCATGGAATCATAAAATGGTGGGATCTTATATCCGCTGTATATTGCGGAATCGATTCTGATTCCTTTTCCACCGGGCAGATGCAAACCTGTGATCGTTCCTGGACACGGTCTGAAATCTTCTTCCGGTTTTTCCGCATTGATCCGCACCTCGATCGCATGTCCGTTAATTCTGATATCTTTTTGGGAAAAAGTCAGTTTTTCCCCCGCAGCTATTCTGATCTGCTCTTTGATCAGATCAATTCCTGTGATCCATTCCGTGATCGGATGTTCTACCTGTATTCTTGTATTCATTTCCATAAAATAAAAATTACCGGAAGGCTCTAACAGAAACTCTATCGTGCCTGCATTTATATATCCTGCTGCCTTTGCCGCACGTACCGCTGTCTGTCCCATTTCCATCCGCTGTCTGGATGATAATACGCTGCACGGCGCTTCCTCGATCAGCTTCTGATGTTTTCTCTGGATAGAGCAATCCCGTTCCCCAAGATGTACCACATTACCGTGGGAATCTGCCAGGATCTGAAATTCCACATGACGGGGACCTTTGATGTAATGTTCCAGATACATGGCATCATCACCGAAGCACTGTTTTGCTTCTGCCTGTGCGATCCGGAAATTCTTTTCAAAATCCTCTTTGGATCCGGAAAGACGCATTCCCTTTCCACCACCTCCGAGTGCTGCCTTGATCATAATGGGATAACCGATTTTTTCCGCTTCCTGCAGTCCGTCCCGGTAATCAAAAACCGCTCTGTCACTGCCCGGTATAACCGGAACTCCCGCTTTCTGCATCGTTTCCCGTGCAAGCTGTTTATTCCCCAGCCTTTCAATCGTTTCTGCTGTAGGACCGACAAAAATAATATTACACTTTTCACACAATGCTGCAAACTTTGCATTTTCCGATAAAAAACCAAATCCCGGATGAATTGCCTGTGCACCGGTCACAATAGTTGCACTGATGATCCTCTCCATCGATAAATAGCTTTCAGAAAGTGCAGCAGGTCCGATACATACAGCCTCATCTGCCAGCTTTGCATGTAACGCTTCCCTGTCTGCCTCCGAATAAACTGCCACCGTCTCGATTCCCATTTCGCGACAGGCTCTGATGATCCGCACGGCGATCTCTCCGCGATTTGCCACAAGTAACTTTCTTATCATTTTTATTTACCCTATCATAAATGTCAGTTGTCCGCTGGCAACTACTTTACCGTCAACACTCGCTGTTGCTTCTCCGATACCAACCGGTCCCTTTTGTTTTATAATCTTTGTTTCCAGCCTGAGCATATCTCCCGGTACTACTTTTCCACGGAATCTGCATTTCTCAATTCCGCCGAAGAAGGCGATCTTCCCTTTATTTTCAGGCTGAGATAAAATAGCGACGGCTCCTGTCTGTGCCAGGGCTTCTATGATGAGTACACCCGGCATAACCGGTTCCTGCGGAAAATGTCCCGCAAAAAAATCTTCCCTGTAAGTCACACATTTATACCCGATCGCATATTGTCCCGGTTCATAATCCTCAATTCTATCCAACAGAAGAAATGGGTGTCTGTGTGGCAGGATCTCTTTTATTTCATTGATATGCAAAGATTTCATGATGCTGCCTCTCCTATCGTTTCTTTTTCGATCACAAATAATATCTGTCCGTATTCCACGGTGTCCGTATTGTGTACCCTGATTTCCCGGACGATGCCATCAGCATCACTTTCAATTTCATTCATCAGCTTCATTGCTTCAATAATACCAAGCACCTGTCCTTTTTTTACGCGATCTCCGACCTGCACAAATGGATCTTCTCCTTCAGCCGGTGCTTCATAAAACACGCCTACCAGTGGTGAAGCAATGTCTGTACAATCTTTACTTTGGACATCTCCGCCTGCATTCATGCCACCACAATACGCACTGTTTTCTGCGGAGTCATGTACCATAACCGTTTTCCCTGATTTTTTTCCGCATTTTATCCTGATACCGTTTTCTTCATAACAGAAGCTGTCCAGTTCCGATGCCGACACTGTCTGGATCAGCTTTATCATATTTTCAAATTCCATAGCTTTGCCTTTCACCTTTTCTGATCTGTGATCACTCTGTGCAGTCCTGCCATAATCGTCAGGCATCAAATGCTTTAAAAACAAGCACCGCGTTATGCCCGCCAAAGCCCAGAGAATCGCTCATTGCATAAGTGATCTTTTTCTCCACAGGTCCGCCGATTGTATAATGCAGATCACATTCCGGATCTGTTTCTTTTGTACCTGCTGTCCGGTGCACAAATCCATCCTGGATAGACTTCACACAAACAATAGCTTCCACGCCGCCTGCTGCCCCAAGAAGATGTCCGATCATGGATTTTGTTGAATTGATCTGCACATTTTCTGCGTGTGCACCAAATGCAAGCCTGATCGCTCTTGTTTCAAACAGATCATTATGATGTGTACTTGTACCGTGTGCATTGATATAGTCAATCTGCGCCGGCTCTATGCCCGCTTCCCGCATGGCGATCTCCATTGCCTTTGCCGCACCGCTTCCATCCTCACACGGAGATGTAATATGATATGCATCCGCTGTTGCTCCGTATCCCACAAGCTCTGCATAAATATGTGCGCCGCGCTTTTGTGCGTGGGAAAGCTCTTCCAGTACCAAAATACCTGCCCCTTCTCCCATGACAAAACCATTTCTGTCCTTGTCAAAAGGAATCGAAGCCCGCAGCCTGTCTGTTTCCGTCGAAAGTGCCGTCAGCTGCTGAAAACCTGCAACCCCAGTAGGGCAGATACAGCTTTCTGTTCCACCGGCCAGCATGATATCCGCTTCTCCGTACTGGATCGTGCGCATGGCATCACCGATACAATTTGTGCCCGTTGCACAGGCGGTTACAACATTTTCACATTTTCCCTTAAGTCCGAACTGAATGGAAACATTACCTGCAGCCATATTAGAGATCATCTTAGGAATCGTCAGCGGATTTACCCGGTTTACCTTATGTTCCAGCACTTTATCGTAAGTAGCCTCCACTGTCTCCAGACTTCCGATACCGGAGCCAATGATCACTCCCACGCGGTAAGGGTCTTCCGCTTCCATATTGATCCCTGCATCCTCCATCGCCTCTCCCGAAGCTGCCACAGCAAACTGTGCAAAAGGCTCCATACGCCTTGCCGCCTTTGGATCCATATGGTCAGCAGCTCTGAAATCCTTTACCTCTGCTGCAAGCTTAACCTTAAAATCCGATGTATCAAACTTTGTGATCCGGTCAATGCCGACTTTTCCTTCCTTACAGCTGTTCCAAAATGTATCCACATTGTTTCCGGTCGGGGTAACTGCCCCCATTCCTGTAATAACAACTCTTCTTTTCATTCTCTGTCTCCATTCTACATTACCATGCCACCGTCAACAGCAAGCACCTGTCCTGTCAGATACGATCCTTCCGCAGCCAGAAATGCCACTGCCTTTGCCACATCCTCAGGCTGTCCGAACCGCCCAAGCGGGATCTGCTTACATGCACCTTCCCTGATTTCTTCGGGAAGCTTCCTTGTCATATCGGTTTCAATGAATCCCGGTGCAACTGCATTTACTGTAATTCCACGGCCGGCGAGTTCTCTCGCGGCAGATTTTGTCATACCGATCAGCCCTGCCTTCGCTGCAGCATAATTTGCCTGTCCTGCATTTCCGGTAATTCCCGATACGGACGCAATGTTGATAATCCTGCCATAGCGCTTTTTCAGCATTGTCTTTGCTGCAGCACGCATTGTATGAAATGCACCTTTCAGGTTAGTTGCAAGCACCGCATCAAATTCCGCATCTGTCATACGGAGCATCAGGTTATCCCTTGTGATCCCTGCATTATTGACAAGAATGTCTATTCCGCCGTAATCCTTTGTAATTGCTGCGATCATAGCTGTCGCGGCCGCTTCATCCGACACATCACAGCCATAGGTTACAGCACTGCCGCCTTCTTTACAGATTTCCCCTGCAACCGTCTCCGCTGCTTCCTTTGAGCCATTATAATTCACGATCACAAGAGCTCCCATGCTTGCCAGCTTCTTAGCAATTGCACACCCGATTCCTCTGGATGCACCTGTTACCAGTGCCACTTTCCCAGTTAACATAATTCATTTACCACTTTCTCCACATCTTCCCAGACGGCGACATTTTTCACAGTTACTGTCGGATCTATCTTCTTCATGAAACCGGCCAGTGTTCTTCCCGGACCGATCTCTACAAAAGTATCCACTCCCTGCCTTATCATATATCTCACGCTCTGCTCCCAGTGCACGGAAGAATGGATTCCCTCACAAAGCAGTCCGGCAATCTCCTGCTTATCCGTTACCTTCTGCGCTGTCACATTGGAAATGTAAGGGATCTGCAGATCGGATATTGTTACTTTTAAAAGCTCCTGTTTCAACTTTGAAGCTGCCGGCTCCATCAGGGAAGAATGAAACGGGCCACTCACTTTCAATGGCAATACCCGCTTTGCACCGGCTTCTTTCAATGCAGCACCTGCCTTTTCAAGTGCCGTAAGCTCACCTGTGATAACGATCTGTCCCGGACAGTTATAATTTGCGATCATAGCTCCCGGAATGTCCCGCAGCACAGCCTCTATCTTTTCTGCCTCCATGCCCAGCACTGCACTCATACCGCCGATTCCCGCCGGTACGGTGTACTGCATCAGCTTTCCGCGCTCTCTGACAAGAAGTACTGCATCCTCCATGGAAAATGCCCCGGCTGTAGCGATTGCCGCATATTCTCCAAGGCTGAGTCCTGCGGTCATTTCCGGTCTGATCCCCCGCATAAGCAGTTCCTGCATGATCATCAGACAGACTGCAACCATCGCCGGCTGTGTAAACTCCGTCTGATTGATCTCTTCATTTTCTGTAAAACAGATTTTTTTCAGATCAAAATCAAGCCGCCCACAGACATCATCAAAGTATCTTTCTGCCTGCTCACTGTTTTCATAAAAATCCCGTCCCATGCCACATTTCTGTGCCCCCTGTCCGGGATAGATAAATGCAATTTTACTCATACATCCTGCTCCTGTTTAATACTTCTTTTGTCTGGCTTACCAGTGTTTCAATTAGTTGCTTGCAGCTAACTTCTTCTTTGATAAGACCTGCGATCTGACCGGACATCAGACTGCCGTTATGAATATCGCCTTCCTGCACGGCTCTTCTGAGTGCACCGGATGCCAGAAGCTCCAGCTCTTCTGTAGAGGCGCCCTCCTGTTCCTTTTGCAAATAGGCTTTTGTCATATCATTCCGCAGTGCCCGGATCGGGTGTCCCGTACTTCTTCCTGTGACTCTGGTATCAATATCCTTTGCCCGGATGATGCGTTCCTTATAAGCCGGATGTACCTGACATTCTTTTGTAACTACAAACCGTGTACCCATCTGTACGCCCTTTGCCCCCAGCATAAATGCTGCTGCAATTCCTCTGCCATCACCGATCCCTCCGGCGGCGATCACCGGGATGTCAACCGCATCCACTACCTGTGGTACTAATGTCATTGTTGTACTTTCTCCGATATGTCCGCCGGATTCGCATCCCTCTGCCACGACTGCGTCTGCCCCGCAGCGCTCCATACGTTTTGCCAGTGCAACCGATGCCACAACCGGAATCACTTTGATATTCCGTTCTTTCCACAGTTCCATATATTTTTCCGGATTGCCGGCTCCTGTTGTAACAGCCTTTACGCCTTCCTCTGCGATCACCCGGGCAACCTCGTCCGCATAGGGACTCATTAACATGACATTTACGCCAAACGGGCGATCCGTTAATTCCTTTGTTTTCCGGATCTGCTCTCTGACCCAGTCAGCCGGTGCATTTGCTGCACCGATCAGCCCAAATCCGCCGGCTTCTGATACAGCTGCCGCCAGATGATGCTCTGCTACCCATGCCATACCGCCCTGTATGATCGGATATTCTATTTCCAATAAGTTATTTATTTCTGTCTGCATTTTATTCTCCTTTTCCATCTTCCTACCGCCATGTCACAACACTGGCTGCCCATGTCAGCCCGCCTCCGAATCCGGCGATCACCAGCCTGTCTCCTGCTTTCACTCTGCCATCCCGGCAAAGCTCATCCAATAAAATCGGAACAGAAGCAGAAGAAGTATTTCCATACTCCTGTACATTCATCGGGAATTTTTCGATCGGTTGTCCTGTTCTTTTTGCAACAGCTTCCACAATGCGCTCATTTGCCTGATGCAGAATATAATATTTGATATCTTCCTTCTGTAAGCTGTTTTTCTGTAGCAGCTCCTCTATGAGCTGTGGTACCTTACGGACGGCAAACCGGAAAATCGCCTGTCCGTCCATTCTGACAAATGCATTTTTCCCGCTGTCATCCGCTGCTGCTCTCTGCATCGGCTCCTGCGTGCCAAACGGATTTGAAGAATACACGCTGTATAGTGTCAATGCATCTCCCATCCTGCCATCTGCACCACAGACAGATATCTGTTTTTCGCCTGCTTCCGCCGTCAGCACCACCGCACCTGCTCCGTCTCCGAATAAAATACAGGTACTGCGGTCCGACCAGTCTGTAATACAAGAAAGTGCTTCACTGCCGATCACAAGGATCTTCTGATAGAATCCGCTTTCTATATAAGCGCAGGCTGTCTGGTAAGCTGTGATAAATCCACTGCAGGCAGCATTCAGGTCAAAGCACGCCGCCTTTACCGCACCAAGCTCCTTTTGCACCAGACAGGCATTGCATGGGATCATCTGCGTGGGACTTGTTGTGGATACGATGATCAATTCCAGTGATCCTGCCTGTATTCCAGCATTTTCCAATGCTGCTTTTCCTGCTTCTACAGCCATAGAAGCGACCGTATCATCCGTCACAACATGACGCCTTTCTATCCCTGTCCGTTCCCGGATCCATGTATCATTTGTTTCTATGTAATTTTTTAGTTCCTCATTTTCCACCACCCGCGGCGGAATATAAGAACCGGTTCCTCTGATCACTGCAATCATAGTTTTCCTCATCCTGTTTTGTTATAACTTACTCATATGGTTCATCTGCATGGTATTTCCGCTTCGTTTATCCTGCTCATAATAGTATATAGCACGCCCCATACACAAAACAATTTACATTTCGCGATATTTTGTAACTAATCTATAAAAGGCCGGGCAATGCCCGACCTTCTATCTGCTCATTTTCTTCACAATCTTTACGATCACAACCGTTAAATAACTGCCGCTTTTCAGTTCCTCCAAGCCGTACATGGCCTTTTCACCCGGCAGACCACAGTCGGAAACTGCATAAACCTGCAGCTCCTCTCCCTGTTTTCCCCGCTCTTTCTGCTCACTGGCAAGCATTTCACAAAGCTCCTCCAGCTTTCTGCCCGCTTTCATGTAGATCCTGATTCCCTGATACGCCGTCGCATGGCTGACCTCATAGCTTGCCGGGATCACATGGATCTCTTCTTCCTGTTCACCCAGTGAAATACCCAGCTTTGCCGCTACCGCACAAAAGGAAGGAACGCCGCTGATCATCTGCGCCTTTCCGCCCAGTTCCTGCACACGCTTGTGCAGGTACATATAGGTCGCGTACACAGACGGATCCCCGATCGTCAGGAAAGCAAGCCGTTTTCCCTGTTTCAGTAAGTCGCAGACAACTTTTGCATTTTCTTCCATTGCCTGCTCTAAAACTGCCTTTTCCTTTGTCATCGGAAAAGAAAGTACAATTGTTTCCTTTTCTGCAACTGCCGCTGCCTGTTTCACGATCCGGTATGCATAGCATTTTTCTTTTTCCTGTGGTAACAAAAGCAGGTCACTTTCTTCTATTTTTCTGACTGCACCAAGGGTAAGGCAATCCGGATCTCCCGGTCCGACCCCGATCCCATATAATATACCTTCCATTTTTTCTATCCTCTTGTTATGCTTTATTCTTTCATTCTCCCCGGTAAGCACCCTTTTACCGCCATCAAACATCCTTCCAGTCTTTTAGATGCTTTGCATCTCATCCGGCATTTTTGCATAAACGCTGCGTCTTACAAAATAGTAACAGATCACCTGCATGATGATCGTGATGATCCATGAGGCCGGATAAGAAATAAACAGGATCTTTAATGATCTGTGCTGTGGAAAGATACCATAGATCCAGACAATTCTCGTACCAACCGTTCCGATCACGGAAAGAATCATCGGAACTGCCGAATGTCCCATACCGCGAAGTGCTCCCGGGAACAGATCCATCAATCCGCACAGGAAATAGGTCACGGTCGTATATAATAAGATTTCCATACCACAGGCTATGACCGCCGGATCTGTTGTATAGATCTGCAAAATTTCAGGGCCGAACAGGTAGGCACTGCTACCTAAGATGAGCGCAGATACAACCGATAGCAGCATACATTCCAGCAAAACCTTATCCATACGTTTTTTCCTGCCTGCACCGTAATTCTGGCTGGTAAAACTCATACACGCCTGCGTGATGGAATTGACTGAGACATACAAAAAGCCAAAAATATTGTTAGCCGCCGTATACCCCGCCATAGCTATAGAGCCGAAGGAGTTAACGGACGACTGCAGCAGCACATTTGAAAAATTGATGACCGTACTCTGGATGCCCGCCGGAACACCTACCTGAAAGATCTGTCCGACATACTCCCCCCTGATCACCAGTTTTGAAAAGCGGAGCTGGTAACTTCCCTGTGTCTGATACAGGCAGCGCAATACCAGGATACAGGAGATCATCTGGGAGATTACAGTTGCAATGGCAACACCTGCAACACCCATATCGCACACGATAACAAGGAACAGATTCAGCAATGCATTGATCACACCGGATACGATCAGAAAAATAAGCGGCCGCTTTGTATCTCCCACTGCACGCAAAATAGCTGCACCGTAGTTATACAGCATAAAAAATGGCATTCCAACAAAATAAATGCGCATATACAAAGCAGACTGTCCGATGACATCTGCCGGAGTATCCATCAACGTAAGGGCTCCCCTGGCAAACACTACTCCCACCACTGCCATGATAAGCCCACTGACAAGTGCAAGCGCGATGGCTGTGTGCACTGTCTCTGACATTTCTTTTTCTCTGCCCGCTGCATAAAATCTGGCAGCCAGCACATTGGCACCTAATGATATCCCGATAAAGAGATTGGTAAATACATTAATAAGCGCAGTCGTTGAACCGACCGCTGCCAGTGCACTGCTCCCTGTAAATCTGCCAACCACGATAATGTCTACCGCATTAAACATCAGCTGTAAAATGCCTGACAACATCAGCGGAAGCGAAAATGAGATCAGCTTATCCATAAGTGTTCCGTTAGTCATATCTATTTCGTATTTGTTTTTCTTCTGTCCGTTTTCTGTCTGCATGTCATGCTCCTGCATACTTTCTAAGATTTTATCCTACGGAATTATAACATACTTTGCCGTTTTGTTCAGTTTCTTTTTCCAAAAAATCAAATCGAGGCATTGACCGCTTCCTTGATTTATGTCTATACTACTACTGAGATTTTTTATCAATAACGCGCACTATTTTGGTTTACAGAGGATAGTGCAAAAAATAGAACTTTCATTACTATTTGTGCCGTCAACCGAAAGGCGGCGGAATGGAGACCAACATGACATTAAAAGAACTTCCGATCGGAAAAACCGCAACCATTGTTAGCGTTGGCGGTGAAGGTGCCCTGCGCCAGCATTTTCTGGATATGGGTATCATTCCAAAAGCAGAGATCACCATGGTGAAATATGCCCCTATGGGCGATCCGGTTGAGGTGCGTATCCACAGCTACGAGCTCACGCTCAGACTGGCAGATGCCGAAAAGATCACAATTGAAAATATATATGAAAAGAAATTGCTTCCGCCAAAGCAGCCATCAAAGCTTATCGATCATCCAGGACTCGGAGAAGGCGGCAGGTACCACAATAAAGAAGAAGAAAACCCTTTGCCGGAAGGCACCGTTCTGACCTTTGCGCTTGCAGGGAATCAGAACTGCGGTAAAACAACTTTATTTAACCAGCTGACCGGCTCCAACCAGCATGTCGGTAATTTTCCGGGCGTTACGGTAGACCGGAAAGACGGTGCGATCCGCGGACAGAAAAATACGCTTGTAACGGATCTGCCCGGTATTTATTCCATGTCTCCTTATTCTAATGAAGAGATCGTAACACGTAACTTTGTTTTAAATGAAAAGCCGAAAGGCATCATTAATATTGTAGATGCTACCAATATTGAACGAAATCTGTATCTGACCATGCAGCTTATGGAGCTTGATATTCCCATGGTACTTGCACTGAATATGATGGACGAGGTGCGTGTCAACGGTGGCTCTATTTTAGTCAACCAGATGGAAGAAATGCTTGGTATTCCCGTCATTCCTATCTCTGCCGCCAAAAATGAAGGCATCAGCGAGCTGGTCGCACATGCCATGCATGTCACAAAATATCAGGAACGTCCGGGCAGACAGGATTTCTGTGATGCAAAAGATCACGGCGGCGCTGTACACCGTTGTCTGCACGGTATTATGCACCTGATCGAAGACCACGCGGAATCTTCTGGCATTCCGGTCCGTTTTGCTGCGGCAAAGCTGGCAGAGGGCGATCATCTGATACTGGAACAGCTGCAGCTGGATGAAAATGAGAAGGAAACACTGGAACATATCATTGTCCAGATGGAAACGGAGCGCGGTCTTGACCGTGCTGCTGCCATTGCGGATATGCGTTTTACCTTTATTGAAAAGATCTGTAAAGAAACAGTCGTCAAACCGCATGAAAGCCGCGAGCATATGCGCAGCGTCAAAATGGATAAGGTGCTGACCGGGCGTTTTACCGCCATTCCGTGTTTTATCGCCATTATGGGGCTTGTATTTTTCCTGACCTTTAACGTGATCGGCTCGGCACTTTCCAACCTTTTACAGCTTGGGATCGATACGCTGACGCATCTGACGGATCAGCTCCTTACGGCAGCACACATCAACTCCGTGCTCCATTCCCTGATCATTGACGGCATTTTCAACGGGGTCGGCAGTGTGCTCAGCTTTTTGCCGATCATCGTCACACTCTTTTTCTTCCTGTCTCTTCTGGAAGACAGCGGTTATATGGCAAGAGTTGCTTTTGTTATGGATAAACTGCTCCGTAAGATCGGGCTTTCCGGCCGCAGCATTGTTCCTATGCTGGTCGGCTTCGGCTGTACGGTTCCGGGTGTTATGGCAAGCCGTACCCTGCCGTCCGAACGGGATCGTAAAATGACGATCCTGCTGACACCGTTTATGAGCTGCTCCGCCAAGCTGCCGATCTACAGTTTTTTTGCTGCAGCCTTTTTCCCGGGACATGGTGCACTCGTTATGATCGCACTTTACTTTGGCGGTATTGTCATCGGTATTTTGATGGCACTTCTCCTGCGTTCTACCCTGTTTCACGGAGAAGCAGTTCCGTTTGTCATGGAACTGCCAAACTACAGGCTTCCCGGTGCTAAAAATGTCAGTCAGCTTTTGTGGGAAAAAGCAAAAGACTTTCTGCAAAGAGCCTTTACCGTTATTTTCCTTGCTACGATCGTCATCTGGTTTTTACAGACCTTTGATCTGCACCTGAATCTTGTGACAGATTCCCAGAACAGTATTCTCGCCGCCGTAGCAGGACTGATCGCACCGGTCTTTACACCGCTCGGATTTGGTGACTGGCGTATTTCCACGTCCCTGATCACAGGCTTCATGGCAAAGGAAAGTGTTGTTGCCACGCTGTCCATATTATTTGGCTCCACCGCCTCCCTGCAGGCAGTTCTGACACCGCTTTCAGCAGCAGCCCTTCTTGCTTTCTGCCTGCTTTACACACCTTGTGTTGCAGCGGTCGCATCGATCAAACGTGAGCTTGGCGGTAAGTGGGCTGCAGTGGTCGTTGCCGGTCAGTGTGTGATCGCCTGGCTTGCGGCTTATCTGGTACATATTGTCGGCAGTCTGTTTTAGTTTTCGCAGCTGCGGCAGAAAACCATACATAAATTTAATTATAGGTATCATTCGTTTGATAAAAGAAAAATGAGGCATCCGGACGGATGCCTCATTTCATTTTAAAATAATAACTCTTATCAGATCATATATTATGCATTAGCTTTTTTGGCTTTCTGGTTCTTCAGTGTCTGGATACCTTCAATAACAAGGATGATAGCCAGGATGATCAGTAATGCACCAAGGATTACCTGTGCATATGGCCCCCAGTCAGCGCCGCCTGCAGCAATGATACCAATCTGGTTCTTTACTGTCAGAGCAAGTGAGCAGATCGTAACAACGATCATGAATGCCATAGGGATTAAGAACATCTTATTGTTCTTTCCTGCATTACCAAGCCATGTAGCAACTGCTAACAGACCGATACCTGCAAGTAACTGGTTCGCTGCACCAAACAGACCCCAGATCTTAGCATATCCTGTCATACCAAGTAAGATACCAAGTACAACTGTTAAGATTGTTGCGAAGTATGGGTTAACCATAACCTTCTTCCAGCCTTCCTTAATATCCTTTGGTGTCTGACCAGGCTCAAGCCAGAATTCCTGGAACATGAAACGTGCAAGACGTGTTGCTGTATCCAGAGATGTCAGACAGAATGCTGAATATGTAAGTACGAGCAGAGAGTTCAGTACTGTGTAGCTGCCCGGGATAACATCGTCAACCATGTGAGCGATACCACCACCAAAAATAGCTGTTGCACCAACAAGTGCGCTGTCAGGATTTGCCTGATTCCACTTGTAAGCATAACCGATTGCACAAAGAGTTAATACAGCAAGTACACACTCAAGGAGCATTCCGCCGTAAGCGATCGGCTTTGCATCTTTTTCTTTATCAAGCTGTTTAGATGTTGTACCTGAGGAAACCAGTGAATGGAAACCGGAGATAGCACCACATGCAACTGTTGTAAACAGTACAGGGAACAGATACTGGACACCGTTTCCGTTGTCTACTGCAAAACCTGTTACTGCCGGGAAACTTGCATCAAATGTAGGATGTGCCACAACAACAGCGAATACTGCAACTGCAAGCATTGCATAAAGCAGGAATGAGCTTAAGTAGTCACGTGGCTGCAGAAGGATCCATACAGGTGTTACAGATGCGATTGCAATGTAAAGACCTACGATCCACATCCATGTCTTTGTTGACAGATAGATCGGATGGAAATTCATACCAACTGCCATGATCAGAACGATTGCAAGTACACCAACGATAGAAGCAACGCCCATTGGTACGTTCTTACGGTATACAAAGAAACCGAATACGACAGCGATCAGGATGAATAATACAGAGATCATAGCTACAGATGCAGGTGTAGCGGATTTAGCTACATCCAGCGCACCACTTTCATCATATACAGCACCGAATGTTGATGCTACGATTGAAGCAAAAGCAGCTACAACAAGGATCAGTGTCAGGTATGAGAAAATAATGAACAGCTGTTTTGCACGCTTGCTCATGTTAGTGGAGATGATCTCTCCGATTGACTGGCCTTTATTGCGGACAGATGCAAAAAGTGCGCCAAAGTCATGCACACCACCGAAGAAGATACCTCCGATGAGAATCCAAAGAGTTACAGGCAGCCAACCAAAGATTGCTGCGCCGATTGGTCCTGTGATAGGGCCTGCACCTGCGATTGATGAAAAATGATGTCCCATCAGAACCGGTGCTTTTGCCGGAACATAGTCCACACCGTCTTCCATTGTATGAGCCGGTGTCTCAGTTTTGCTCTCACCAACGCCCCACTGCTTGCAAAGCCATCCACCGTAGAAGATGTAGCCGATTACAAGAATGGCACCACAGATGAGAAGAAGTACTAATGAATTCATTTACTCGTTCTCCCTTCCATATTTACGAATATAGTACCTTTTTCATGAATTTCGCTGTGTGGCGGCCGCCTCTGTTCGCGTCAATCTGTCCTGTTGACAGCTCTACAAGTGCAGTATGGTGATCCATCCAGCCATGCAGTGAAAAATGAAAACTTTTTGATATTTGGCACTTTTTCAGTGCCTTCCTCGCATCTTCGTCACAAGTATCGCAGATGAATACAGGTGTGATATAAGATGCCATATGTCCCGGTCCGACATGCAGACGGTTCATGCCATCTTCATGTACATAATCTCTCCACTTCTGATACAGCTCAAGTGTGAGATGCGGGATATTCAGAAAATATAAGAATTCTTCTGTATCAGCCGTCCAAAGCTCGGCCTTTTTGGAAATGACATATTGCCCCGAATGCTCAAAAAAATCACAGCGCGCTGTGATCGGGTTCCGGTCATCTTCGTCCGGATGAATGTTGTAACTGGATCGGCAGCTCTTCAAAAGCCGTTCTATCGCGGTTTCTCTCGTGTAATCCATGTCGTTTTATCCACTCCATATAGAATAATTACTTTCACCTAGTTATAAAAATTTTATAAAATCAGCTTTTTAATAATAATATGTTGCCACAGTTTTCGCAACCCATTTCGAAAAAAAACATCAAAAAAAGGGCGGAAAATATACAAAACATGTCATTTTGTATCAAGTTTTGCCGCCCTTTTTACAACGATATTACTTTATTTAGAATGCTATTAACTTTACGCTCCTATGCAAACAGCTCTTTTACCGCCTGCGCATCGAAAGTCACCTGCTTTTTGTGATCGACCTCGATCTGGTAAAGCGCATTGGCTGCGATATGCTCTGCTGCCTGCTCCAGATCACGGACACCCGTTGTATCGGAGAACTGCATGATCACCTGATCCAGACCATCATCTGTAATGATACATTCATTTTCCAGAAGACCGATCCGTTTCAGAACCTTTGGCAGTGCAAATCTGCTGAAGATCACTTTCTTTTCCTCAAATGTATAATCCGGGATATCGATCACTGCAAAACGGGACATCAGCGGAGCACTGATATCTTCTTTATTATTCGCGGTTGCGATCGGATAAACACCGACTGTCGGAATCATACATTCAATGTAGTTATCGGTAAACCCGAGATTATCAAGCAAAGTCAGCAGGACATCTGCCGGATTGCCGTTTCCTTTGCCGGAAGCTGCCTTGTCCAGCTCGTTGATAATAAATACCAGATTGGATTCTCCCGCGATGGAGAATGCTTCCATAATAATACCCGGCTTTGCATTTGCATAAATACGTGAGCTTCCCGTAAGCTGCTCCGGATCGTTGATGGAACTCATATCAAGTGTAGCCCACGGCAGTTTTAAAATACGTGCTACCGCATAGGCGATCTGTGACTTACCGGTTCCTGCCGGGCCGACAAGCAGAAGCCCATAAGCAGGCAATGTATGGGTTCTGTTGATCTGGATGATCGTCTCCATGATACGCTGCTTCACACGTTCCAGTCCATACAGTTCTTCGTCTAAGATCTTTCTGGCCTCTACCGGATCGATCGCCTCAAAATAATCACTCTTCCACTGTACATTCATCATAATGGAAAGGGCACGCTGTGCATGGCGGCGTTCCTCCGGGGAAACCTCATGGGATCTTGCCACAGCAAGGTTACGTCTTGCCCAGAGTCTGATATTATCGGGAAGCGTTCTGCCTGCGCAGGTCATGAAATCGGAAATACTCTGCAGGCTGGTGATCTTCATATCGTCGCCTTCCTCTTCCGCATCATCATCCTCTTCGATTTCCTCCACTGCTGTCATGGACAACAGCCTTTCGATCATATACTGTAAAAATCCGTCTGCAGCGGAAAGCTTAGTGCCACCGCCAAATGCAGTTTCCCGGATTCTGTATACTGCATAACCATCCTCTGTATTTTTACCGGAAAGGCGGACATTGATCCGGTTCTCTCCCAGCCATTTGATCAGATTTACAAATCTGGCATCTACCTTTAAGATATCAGCCGGATAGGTTTCTCCTTCTTCCTTGAATTCAAAAGAGGTTCTCTTTGTCTGATTGGTAAAAAGGCCGTTAGTGTGATGCTTCCACTGCTGCTCTTTATTACTGATCACAAGGATTGGATCCTCCGGGCTTTTCTCCTTTGCATCCGATATAAAGGTTGTATATGTACAAACCTCCTCTGCCTTTCCTGTTCCTTTTCCGCTAAAATCAAAAACCGGCATTTTTCTGTCTCCTTTTTTCAATTTTCTTCCTGATGTCATGATTGTATCCTTCTGGTCTGTTGAAGGTACAAAGACATTCTGCTTTTTATACGCTCTTCTTCTATGAAACCACAAAATCCGGAATTTTACAATTCCGGATTTTGCAAATCGTGATTCTCATGATTCTTATTCCACATTTTTCAGTGCTTCGTCCATCGGGATCTTCCGGATCCTGTTAAAATCAAAACACATAACGATCAGATATCCGATCAGGACAAACGCAAACATCTTGAGATATCCGGCCGGTTCCACCATAAAGGTAAACCATCCGCTGTAAGAAGTCATCATGGCCGCCCATACATAAACGATCACTTTCTCGCCCAGAAAGACGGTAACCGCATCAATAAGCAGCACTGCAATTGTAGTCGCCATCAGATAAAGTCCTGCTATTTCGCTGTTTTTGTATCCCAATATCTTCGTCATGGAAATGGCATTTTCATTTTTCTCAATGATCAGCTTGGTCAGAAGGTAGATCATAACAATAGAAAGCAGGATGCACAAATATTGGAAATAGGTCATATAATTTCCCATGGAATGATCGAGCTGGTCACACATCTTTGTGATATCCCGGATCGTGATCACCGTTGCAACATTATCTTCCTCCAGATCCGTGATCTCGGTATCGGAAAGGAAGCCGCCAAACTGTCCATCCTTCAGGGCAAATACTTTATCAAACTGCCCAATCGGCATAAATACCGCAATGCTCTGACACTTTTCATAAATGCCCGCCACTTTGAATGTATACTGTTTGTTTTCATATTTCTCATCCAGCGTTACCGTATCGCCCTTGGTCAGGTGATACTTTTCACTGAATGGCTTTGCGATATAAACCTCTCCCTCTTTCAGGGCAGAAAGTCCGTCGATCTGCACATACCGGCTGTCATTTTCGATGCCATAAACGGATACTTCTTCATCAAAAGCATCACTTTTCTTCTGCAAAGATGTCATATCAAACTTCTCCGCATCCGCATTGTCTGTCGTGACCGTATTGCCATCCTCGTCCTCATAATCGGACAGCACATACTGATATTTTGCAAACATCATGCTTTCGGCGTTATCCTTATAATATTGCAGGGTACTTGGCATACCGACCGCCATGGCAAGTAATACCATAATAAAGAAGATTCCCACAAACAGAACCAGATAATTAGGAATATTCTGGAACAAAATACGCAGACGGAATCTGTTTAAGAAGCTCCAACGTGGCAGCCTCATTGCTTTCTTCCGCTTGTTTTTCTTCAGATCATGGCGCAAAAACTGCAGCGGCGTATGATGCATCATTTTTGTAATAATGAGCAGATTCACAACCAGCATCAAAATGACCGGTATCAGCGTTGTTTTTACAAATGCCTCCGCATTCCAGATCGTTTCATAAGTCGGCAGACTGTAACTGTTATAATACATGGAAACAACTACCTTTTTAAATACCGTATAGCCAAGTACATTTCCGATCACAGCCGCAAACAGCGTGACGATCACAGGCATGGAAAGATAATGTCTGATGAGTTCTCCTCTTGTATACCCCGATGCCCGCAGTGTTCCGATCGCGGAAGCCTCCTTTACGATCGTGTTGTTGATTGTAATTGCAAAGATGAAAGAGATAATACCGATCAGAATATACAAAAGGACACCACCCATTGCTTCATCCGATCCCATGTCCTCTGTTGCAAAGGTGATCGCCGGATTGGCATAAGCAGGTACATAGTCTGCAATCTCATTGTCCGCTACGACCGTCTGTGTCAGAAGTGCACGCATGAAATCATCTGACTGCTTCTTGGCTGCCACATCATCCGCCGGCTTTTCTTCATAAACCCAGGCATAAGCGAAATGCACTTTTTTATGTAAACTGTTAAAGCCCTCATCAGTCACCATAGCCACATCAAATTTCAATGCATCAAACATAAAATCTGTTGCCTTTTCATGCAGTGTAGCATAATTTACATAAGCGATCAGCCCTGTTACGCGGAATTTCTTTCCGGATACGGAAACAGTATCTCCTACCTTAATCCCAACGTTATCCGCATGCATGCGGTCAATGGCAATTTCATCTGCCTGCTCCGGAAGCTGTCCGTCCAAAATGCATGCCTCGTTAACTGCATCCGTTTTGGCATAAACGCGGATGGTTCCATCCGTTTCCCCATCATTGTTATAGTCTTCCTCTTCATCCCGGTAAAAATTTTCGTAAACCTTCGTCTTTACCTCCTGAAAATCCGGATCATTCAACTCATACTTTTCTTCCGCCTCCGCATATTCGTCATCGATCTTATCATTGATCTCCCCAAGTGCTTTCTCGTATGCTTCCCGGTATGCCTCATCATAGGCTGTCTGATAAGCATCTGTCTGTTTTGCAGCCTCCAGCATCTCCGGTGACATTTTTTCCGCCATCTGCGCATCAAACTTCTCTGCAAACTCTTTTTCAAATTTTTCATCCAATTCTTTAGTTGCTTTATCCAGATAATACTGCTTTACATCTGCCTTCTCCCCTGTCCCGATCGCTGCAAGAAGCTCCGCATCCGCCTTTTTCTGCAGTTCAAAATGACCGTCCTCCAGCTTATACTTTGTTTTTCCGTCCTCTGCCGCTTTCAGCATACTGCCGTTTGCCACATACATACCGGATACAAAGCCGATCGTCAGTATCAGGAAAAGTGCCACGACCAGATATTTCTTCCAGTCACCGGAAAGCTCCCGCGGGATTCTTTTGATCAGGGGATTTTTGTTTCTTTTCTTCCTCATCTTGCCACACCCCTTACCATTCCAGATCCTGTGCGGAAATCTTATTTGTATTAATATCATTATGTCGTACCATACCGTCACGCAGTTTGATCACATGGTCTGCCATGTTTTTGATCGCTTCGTTATGCGTTACCATAATGATCGTATTGCCATATTTCTGATTGACATCCTCGATCAGTTTCAATATTTCTTTTGATGTATTGTAGTCAAGTGCTCCCGTCGGTTCATCACAAAGCAGGATATCCGGGTTCTTTACGATCGCACGGCCGATGGAAACGCGCTGCTGTTGTCCGCCGGAAAGCTGGTTTGGCAGCTTATACCGATGCTCATACAGTCCCAACGTATGCAAAAGGTCATCTATATCCAGCGGGTTGTCGGAAAGATAAGCACCCACCTCTATGTTTTCTTTCACATTCAGGTTTGCGATCAGATTATAAAGCTGGAACACATAGCCCAGATGTTTTCTGCGATACATCGTCAGTTTTTTCTCGCCCATGTCTTCCAGCTTATCTCCGTCTATACTTATGTATCCGGAATCTGCATTATCAATACCTCCGAGAATATTTAACAGGGTAGACTTTCCGGAGCCGGAAGGTCCGAGTAATACACAGAATTCTCCCTTCGCAACGGAAAAGTTCATCCCCCGCAAAACCTCCTGTCTTGTTTCTCCGCTTCCAAATCCTTTTTTCAAGTCTACAATTTCTAAAAATTTCTTCTCTTCTATTGCCATAATCTCCTCATTTCTACATGGCAGAATGCTCTTCCGCCGTGGTTAGTTGTGTCTAATTGTCGGTATCAGTATAGCATACTTGTTTCTATTTACAACAAAGAAGACGTCTATTGATATTTTTTATCAACAGACGTCTTCTTATCATGCTATTCTTCTTTTCGCATGTATCTTTTTTACTTTTTAAACACAACTTTAGATTTTAATTACTTCCACTGAAAAGTGATCATACCGTAAATATAGATAAACAGGATCACAAGCGGTAACAAATACTGGAAAACCGGCCGCATCCAGTTTTTTACCTTCATACCTTTTCCTTCATTTGCTTCCATAAGGAACCGGTCCCAACCCCAACCAATCTTATAGCAGCAGAATACCGCCAGCATCAAAGAGCCCAGTGGCAGTACATTGTTCGATACAATAAAGTCCCAGAAATCCAGCCATGCAGTTCCTTTGGCAAACGGCTGAAAATGAAATACGCTGTAGCCGAGTGCTGTCGTCAGTGCTGCAAGGAAAATCACTGCCCCGCAGGCAACACAGCCCTTCGGTCTGGACCAGCCGGTATATTCCCTTACCATTGCCAGCAGATTTTCGCACACCCCCAGCACCGTTGATAAAGCTGCAAATACCATAAACAGGAAAAACAATGTGCCCCACCAGCGTCCGCCCGCCATGTTATTAAATACAGTCGCCATCGTATCAAACAAAAGGCTCGGTCCCGCTTTCACTTCGAGTCCATAAGTAAAACAGGCCGGAAATATAATAATACCCGCTATGACCGCCACAAGTGTATCCAGTACGATAATATGAATGGATTCTCCCATCAAAGAACGGTCTTTTTCAATATAACTGCCAAAGATCGCCATACCGCCCATTCCGACAGACAGCGTAAAAAACGCCTGGTTCATCGCACCTACGATAACAGAACCGTTGATCTTGGAAAAATCAGGGATCAGATAAAAGGACAGCCCCTGTCCCGCACCCTTTAAGGTCACACTATGTACCGCCAGAACAAGCATCAGCACAATGAGAGCGGACATCATATATTTTGTGATCCGCTCCAGTCCCTTCTGCAGATGGAAGCTTAAGATCACAAAGGCTATCAGCACTGTCAGAAACAGATAAAACACATTGATGGCAGGACTTTGTATCATCTGTTCAAAACCAAACTCCTGATTCTGTCCTGTCAGGAATTTTACAAAATAATAAAGCATCCATCCTGAAACAACCGTATAAAATGCCATAATGGAAAAATTGCCGATCAGGCAGATGCCGCCGAGTATATTCCATTTTTTCTTACCGGACAGCTTTCCGTACATATAAAGCGGACTTGTCTGCGCTGCCCTTCCGACTGAAAGCTCCATGACCATTGCAGGCAGTCCCAGCACCAGCAGGCAGATAATATAAAGCAGCATAAAGCTGCCTCCTCCGTTTTGTCCGCACATCCACGGGAATTTCCATACATTGCCGCACCCGATCGCACAGCCTGCGGAGAGCATGATAAACCCCAGTCTGCTCCCCAGTCTTTCTCTGTTTTCCATAAAATTATTTCCTATCTCACTATTCTTTTGCTGCCATGCTCTGTCTTTCCAAACCATAGCTTGTTTTTCTGCGCTGTTTATTATACAATTTGTATTGTCATTTGTATAACAAATGATTTTCATAGCATCAATCGAATTTGCCGATAGTAATGCAGAAAGGAATCTTTCAATGGATATTAAAAATTTGGAAACATTTGTCATGGTCAACGAACTGAAAAGCTTTACACAGGCTGCACAGCGGCTGGGCTTTACCCAGTCCACCGTTTCCTTTCAGATCAAGCAGCTCGAAAACGAGCTGGGGATTCCACTGTTTGAACGGATCAGTCATACGGTTACATTGACGAACGAAGGACAGAAGCTGCTTCCGCTTGCGCATCAGATCCTGCGGCTTTGGGCAGAAGCCGGTCATATTGCAGGCAATACTGCGCCTGCAGGCATTGTCAGGATCGCAATCGCAGAATCTCTCTCCAGCTGGCAGTTCCACAGCCACTTCAAAGACTTCCACGACCGCTATCCGGGAATCCGCCTGAAGCTGATCGCCGCCAGCACGGATGATATGTTCCAGATGCTGGGACAAAATCAGGTCGATATTGTCTATACACTGGATCGCCGTATTTACAGCCATCATTACATGACAGCACTGGAAGCACCGGTCAATATCCATTTTGTCACCAGTCCCCGCCATCCACTTGCGAAAGAAAAAAAAGTGGATATCGGGAAATTACTCGACTATCCACTTCTTCTGACAGAAAAAAATATGAGTTATCGCGCGATTCTGGATGAAATCCTTGCTGCCAGAGGGCTCGAAACAACACCTGCCATGGAAACAGGCGATACACAGCTGATCTGCAGCCTGCTCCGTCAGGATATCGGCATTTCCTATCTCCCGGAATTTGTCGTACAGGAAGATCTTGCAAACGGACGGCTTGTCAGCCTGCCTGTCAGTGATATGCCTACGCCGGGCATCTGGCGCCAGCTCCTGTACCACCGCAATAAATGGATCTCTCCGGAGCTTACCTGTGTGATCGATTACCTGAAAGAGCAGCAGGCGTAACCTGCTGCTCCATTTCCGAAAGCCGGCTGTTTAGCGGCTTCTCCCGGATATCATTATAAGTATTATCTTTCGGTAAAATCATAGCGTTCCTCTTTTCTAACATATTTTCGTGAAATAGAACACCACAAGCTGTGTGCGGTCGCGCAGGGACAGCTTTTCCAAAATTGCGCTGATATAATTTCTGACGGTTCCTTCGGACAAAAAGAGACTCTGCGCGATCTCCCGGTTGGATTTACCCATCGCTGCCTGCTCGATGATCTCCTGCTCCTTTTCTCCGATATCATAATCTGCATAGGAAAAATCATGCTTTGCAGCCGTAAGTGCCGGGATCTTGGATACCACCTCTCCGCCAAATACACTTTGTCCACCGTAAACCGCTTTCAGTGCAGGAATGATCGCCTCAAAATCCTGCTTTAATATGTAGCCTTTGACGCCGAGTCCCAGTGCCTTTACAATATATTCCTCATCCGAAAAGGTGGTCAGAAGCAGGATCTTCGCCGCTTTATCCATGGTGAGGATTTCTTCCGCCGCAGCAAGCCCGCTCATTTCCTGCATCTGGATATCCATCAGGACAACGTCCGGTTTTTCTTTCTGATACAGCGCAACAGCTTCTGAGCCATCATGACCGCTGCCCACTACTTCTATTTCTTCATCCGACCCAAGGATCGTCGTAAGTGACATCTCCACGAGCTGATCATCATCAACTACAATTACCCGCATTCTTTCATTTCCTTTCTGATCGATACTATAATGGCAAATCCTGCATCTGTTCTGAAATGGATATTGCCGCCAAGTGCCTCCACTCTCTGCCGCATATTGGTAAGCCCGATGCCCGCATGCTTATTTTCGCGGATCTGCGTTCCGTTATCTTCTATCAGAAGCTGGTAAAATCCCGGATGCTCCCGCAGCATAACAGATACCTTTGTCGCATTGGAGTGTTTTACAATGTTAGCCATGGCTTCCTTCACAATGGCGATCATGGCATATTTCACATTTCTCGGAACCTGCGGAGACATATCGTATACCAGCTGCAGCTCATAATTCTGACGCATCTGGGAAGTTGCTTCCACAACAGCCTGTTTCAGATCTACGGATTCATCATGCAGATCATGCACACTTTCACGGATGTTGTTCATGGCTTCATTTAGGGATGCATTCACACTCGAAAGCTGTGCATAAAGTGTTTCTTCCTTCTTATGCACCATCATGAGTGCCCCAAGCTGCAAAATGCAGCGTGACAGCATATGCCCGACATTATCATGAATCTCCCGTGCGATCCTGTTCCGCTCCGACAACGTCGCAACTCTGATTTCATAGTCCTGTTTTTCCAAAAGCTCTTTATTACGCTGCTTCATTTTTGCCTGTTCTTCCACACTGCTGTCCCGGAGTTTTAAAAAAGCAGCATGCTCCTGTACCTGCTGCCTGGTTCTGACCGCCAAAAGAACTGCCAGCATAACTGTCATGATCCACAAAAGAATCTGCCCAGCCCCATGAAACAGGGAAATTCTGTATACAAAAAGTGCACAGGAAAGACAGCCCCACCACTTCTTTCTATAAACAAATTCATAAATATGCACCGGCAAAAAGAAGATCAGACTTGGTGCAAAAAAACACGCCAGCACATAAACCGCCACAATCCCATAAAAGGCAGCCTCTTTTTCCAGATAGATGATCAGTTCCATCGAAATAAGTGCTGCCAGAAATGTCACCACCGGTCCATAGGTCAGACTGCGGTTCAGCAGAAAAAGAAGTCCCATCATCAGTATCACATGTTTATCTATTGCTTTTTGCATCTGATGTTTTCCTCCTTTTTCGTAATTTCCACAATGAACATTCTCATGCCCGGTCAGCTTTATCCTACCACAGATCGCGCAAATAGTATAATGAAAGAAGGAAAATATGACAAATGTCATATCAGGTATTAACATTTATTACTACAAATCAATCAGAAAACCCTTTATACTTTTCTCATGCAGAACAAGCTGCACAACGATATCATACAATCTGGAGGTTACTTATGGCAAACACAGCAGTCAAAATAGAAAATCTGGTGAAACGATACGGCGAAGTCATCGCTGTAGATCATTTAAACCTGACCATCCGGGAAGGAGAGATCTTCGGTCTTCTGGGTCCGAACGGTTGTGGGAAGACAACCACGATCAACTGTCTGCTTTCTCTTCTTTCCTATGATAAAGGGGACATTGAAATTTTCGGTGAGGAGATCACACCGACCAATTATAAGCTCAAGTCACAGATCGGTGTTGTCATGCAGAATGTGGCGGTTTTCGATGAACTGACTGTTTCTGAAAATATTGATTATTTCTGTGGACTTTATATCCGCGATAAGGCACTCAGGAAACAATATGTGGAAGAAGCGATTGCTTTTGTGGGGCTGGAGCATTTCAGAAAGTTTTATCCGAAAAAGCTGTCCGGCGGACTGCTCCGTCGTCTGAATATCGCCTGTGGGATCGCACATAAGCCCAAACTGATCATTTTAGATGAGCCGACCGTAGCGGTCGATCCGCAGAGCCGCAACAAAATTCTGGAAGGGATCGTCGAACTGAATCGGCGCGGGGCAACTATTCTGTATACCTCCCACTATATGGACGAAGTCGAGCAGATCTGTTCCCGCATTGCCATCATCGATCAGGGCAAAAACCTGGCACTTGGCACAACAGAAGAACTCAAGAAACTGATCAAGAAAAGTGAGATCATCACGATCGATATCCTCACTCTGACAGAAGAAGATATTGCCGCCATCCGTCAACTGCCGCATGTATATGAAGTCAGCTTTGATCAGCATAAGCTGACGGTTCTTTGCAGCGGCGGTCAGCACAATCTCATTCATGTGCTCGATTACCTGCAAAAGAAAAGCTACTCCTTCGGCTATGTCCATTCCGAGCTTCCTTCCTTGAATGATGTTTTTCTGGAAATTACCGGCAAAGAGCTGCGTGATTAAACGATATAAACTATAAGGAGTACAGTCATATGATACAGATTATTTTTTGCAGCTTTAAAAGGCTGTTTCGCAATACAACAAACATGTTTTGGATCTTAATTTTCCCGATCATTCTGGGCACCTTCTTTTATATTGCTTTTTCCAACCTCGGTGCATCGGAATCCATGAGTACAATTCCTGTAGCGGTTGTTCTTACCGATGATTATTACGGAGAAGCACTCAAGCAGACCGTGACACAGCTTTCCGAAGGAGAAGATCCTTTTCTGGACACTACCTTCTGTTCCGAAGAGGAAGCACGAAAGCTTCTGGAAAACGGCGATGTATGCGGTATGATCCAGAGTGGTAGTCAGGCAAAGCTCAGTATTTCTGCCAATACGTCCGCAGACAACATCAAACAAAGTATTCTGGCTGCTTTTGTGGAAGAATTCAACCTCCGCTGTGATCTGCTGATCGATACGATGCAGAAGCATCCGGAAAATGCTGAAAAAGTAATCTCTGCTTTTCAGAATCCACACGCCTTTAATGAGGAAGTTTCCTTACAGAAAAATCCAAATGTGGATACTTACACGCAGTATTTTTACAATCTGCTCGCTATGGCATGTTTATATGCTGCTATGGCCGGTGTGACCGTAGCTGTGGAAAATCAGGGCAATCTTTCTACGCTCGCTGCCCGGAAAACAGTTTCTGCCCGGAAAAAATCCAGCATGATCATCGGTGAACTGATCGCCGCTACCATCTTTGAATTTGTCCTGAATCTGATTGGTTTTTTCTACCTGTCCTATATTTTGAAGGTTGGTGTTGATGCACAGCTTCCGTATGCGGTCCTGTCGCTGTTTACCGGCGTTCTGACCGGTGTATCCCTCGGTTTTTTCTTTGGCACACTTGGCAAAAAAGGAAAGGAAGAAAAAGACGGGCTCATCTTTGCCGTGATCATGCCCCTGTGCTTTTTAAGCGGGCTTATGGTCGGCAATATGCGTGTCCTCATTGACCGTGTTGCACCGGTTGTCAACCGTATCAATCCCGCTGCCCTGATCACAGACAGCTTTTACTGCCTGAGCATTTTTGAAGGGCATGCCAGATACACCCGGAATATTGTAACATTGCTTCTTTTATCCATTCTCTTTATCGGTCTGGGAATTTTGAAAACTAGGAGGTCCCGCTATGCAAGTATTTAACATATTTTTTAAAATTGCAAAGAAACATCTTGGACAGGTATTTATTTTTTCCGGTGTTTTTCTGGTCCTCATTTTCATAATGAGCATCTCGCAGTCCAAAGCACTGAGCGGTGATTTCAGTACCAAGAAGATAGATATTACCATATTGGACGAGGATCATTCCATGCTCAGCCAGAGCATACAGGACTACCTTGGCACCCGTCACAATCTGGTAACACTTGAGAAAACAGATACGGAATCTTTGACAGACAATCTTTTTTATCAGCAGATCAGCTATGTACTGACAATTCCCAAGGGATTTGAGGCGCAGTTTCTGACGGATACGCCCCTGAAACTGTCACACAGCATCAGGCAGGACAATGCGAACGGCTTTTTCGTCAACGAGCAGCTGAACAGCTATCTTGATTCGATCTCCTTATACTGCACGGGAGGCTATAGCCTGACAGATGCCATTGCCGCTACCGATCAGAATCTGGCAGCATCTCCGAAGGTAGAAACCATTACCTTTCAAAAGACCGGAAACAGCAGAAACAAAACTATGTTTTACTGGTTCCAGTATATGAGCTACATCTTTCTGATGATTTTTCCACTCAGTCTGGTGCCGATCCTTGTGACCTTCCAGCAGACAGATGTCAGTGCCCGGATCGCCTGCTCCGCCCTGCCTGCGCAGGCTCGTACCCTGCAGCTTGGTCTTGGCTGTATCTGTTACAGCATTCTGACATGGCTTATTTTCACCCTTGCCGCTGTCCTGTTCTTCGGTCCGAAAAATGTTTTTTCCCAACAGGGACAGTTGTGTATCTTAAACAGCTTTGTATTTACATTGATCTGCGTTGCACTCACGCTGCTGTTAAGTACCTTTGGTCTGAAGGACAATGCCCTCAACCTGATTGCCAATATCATCGGGATCGGTATGAGCTTCCTTTGCGGTATTTTTGTACCACAGTGGTATTTGAGCACCGGCGTTTTAGCCGTTGCAAAGTTTCTCCCGGCTTACTGGTATATCAAGATCATCAATATGGTAACAGGCTTGTCCGGAGAAAGCTACTCCCTTGCAAATTACTGGAAATACATTGGCATGCAATGTATTTTCCTTGTTGCGATCTTCTCTGTATACCTTATGGCAAACAAACAGCGGAAAAAGACGAGCCTTGCGTAAAATGTTCTACCAGATACCGCGTTTCTTACGGATCTTGTAATACATTTCGTTATCCATTGCCATTACTTTTTCGATCGGTACTGCTTTGAGCACCGGCATTTTCATCTTATATTTCGTCCAGAAGAAAGCATAAATGCCAAGCACGAGCATGGTCACGCCTGTGATCAGCCAGATCATAAGCCGTTCATGCAGATCTGTCGAGATATAAAAGATCATATAGCTTGTTCCGATAATGCCGATCAGTGGAAACAGCGGACCACATGGCACTTTAAAGCTTCTCGGTGCATGCGGGAGCTTTTTCCGCAGAATCAGCACATCTATATGAGCAAATATGTAGGTGATCATCCAGAATACCGATCCTACCAGGATCAGAAACTCGATCATACCGGAGGAACCATCGCTGATATAGGCAAATAGGAACATGGCGGCAGAAATAGAGATCACGCCGATGTACGGAACGCCGCGCTTATTTGTCTTTGCAAAGATCTGTGGCAGCATGTTCATTTTTGCCATACCCTGTCCGATATATGCCAGTCCGTTCACACCTGAGTTCTGTGTACTGATTACCGCAAGTGCCGCTACAAATGCCATCCAGATCTTGCCTGCTTTTCCAAGCAGCAGTTCGCCGTACAGCATATGCGGTGCTGCGGATTCTGCCAGTGCATCCCATGGTGTGTAATGATAAAAGCCAAGCACCATGATCGCCTGCATGAGCAGGATCACGAGCAATCCAAGTGCCATGCCAAGCGGTACGTTCCGTTTTGCATTTTTGACCTGCCCGGAGATCGGGATAGCAAATTCAGCACCGATGAACAGCCAGAAAGCAACTGCCGTCATGGAAATGACTTCTGCAGGGCTGGATGCCATATTTGCCGGCTGCACGACAACTGTGCCTGTTCCCAGCTTAAAAATACCGATCAGTCCCATCAATACCATGGAACCGACAAGCAGAAATGCCACCAGATCCTGTACCTTGGCAAACATATCCACACCGATCAGATTTGTTGCCATGACTACGATCATCATGACCGCCGTATATACAATACTCGGGATCGGAAGCGGGATTACTTCTGCCATTGCATAAGCAAAAATAGATGCCTCAACACCGGAAGATAAGATGTTACAGATCAGATAACCACCTACCATGGAAATGATCGTCGGAAGCGGTCCCATACAGGCAAGCGTATACTGTGCCAGTCCGCCCGTGATATTTGGCATCAGTGCATTCAGCTCCGATAACGAGCCGATCGTTGTCATATTCAGTAAGCAGGCAACAACCATTGCCCCGATAAATACAATTCCGACAGAGCCTGCACCCTGTCCCAGAGAGACAAGACAGCTCGTCGCAATGACAAGTCCTACGGAAGTAGAAATGACACTTCCCAGTCCCAGTTTTTTCTCCTCCATAAGCCTACCTCCTATAATGCATCCACGCCTTCATCACCAGTCCGTACTTTAATAACATTGTCCAGAGAGGAAACAAAGATCTTGCCGTCTCCGATATGTCCTGTATACAATGTCTGCTTTACCACTTCCACGATATCATGCACTTTTTCGGTTTCGACCACCAGTGTGATCATCTGCTTTGGCAGCAGCACGATCTCCTCATTTTCTTCTATTGCATATTCCGCAGAACCTTTCTGGATCCCACAGCCTAACACCTGTGAAACTGTCATGCCACGGACACCGAGATGTCCCAGCTCACTCTGCAGCTCCGCAAATTTGGTAAAATTCGTAATAATCTCAATTTTCGATAATCCAGATGCCATATTTACTCCTCCGTTCCGCTATCATTCAGCCATGTATTTTCTATATTGCTCCGGCGTTGCCCCCATGAAACTTTTAAATTCCTTTACCATGTGGGACTGGTCATAATAGCCGCTTTCCAGTGCCAGTGCATAGTAATCTGTGGAAGGCAGTTTTGCCATTTCGTTTAATATATTCTGGAATCTGACGATCTTTTCAAATGTTTTGGGGCTGATCCCATGCGTTTTATGAAAGACTCTTCGTGTATAACATTCCGAATATCCGGTTTCTTCGGAGATCTCCCTGATTGACAAAGTACCGTTTGTTTCGTAAATACGCCTTCTGATGTAGCTTTCTATTTCTTCTCCCGTATCAAATGCCGGGCGTCTGTCAGCCTTCTTTAACAGCTCTGTTACAACCTTTGCCCTTTTTCCGATAGAGTCTGCCTCATAAAGTTGCTGCGATATATCGCTGCCATATGCACTGACCGGAATTTCAATATCTGTATTGATAATGTCAGCAATCCCCAGATCCTTTGGCAGGATGCATTGCCCCGGTAAAAAGCGGACACCGAAGTATCTTCTGTTTTCATCAAACGGCCAGTATTTCATTTTCAGCACTGTCCCGCCGATATAACATCTGACGTCTTTCTCTCCGATCCCGAATAAAAGATCCACGCAGCCATCCGGTACCGCGTTCAGCGGCTGTGCCTTGGGCTCCTCCAAAAACGAATAAAACTCAAATATCCCCGGCGTCGTTGCCCGGATGCTTTGATATCCTTTCGCATTTTTCTGTACAAATGGCTGCATCAGATTCATATTCCATACCTCTTATGCCATATCAGGTTTCTCCCACAGAGGCAGCTTTATGCCGATTCCTTCCTTTATCGCATTTTTGTACACTTCATGTCCCCATGCAATATCTTCGACCGGCATACCACCTACCGAGAAGATGATGATCTCATCATCCGATTCCCTACCGGCATGCTTTCCTGTAATAATGTCCGAGATATCGATAATATCCTCTTTCTTTGCCAGCCCTTCGTGCACCAGATCCGTAAATAAAGAACCTACAATGCAGACCGTATCATAGGTCGGATACGGATATTCTTCCTCCCATGCTTCATACAGGGCTGAATTGTCAACAACCATTTTGCATTTCTTTGCCACAAATTCTTTGCTGTCAAATCTTGCCGCAGAAGGCATGGAAATGAGTGCCCCCTTCTTGACCCATTCTTCCCGGATCTCCGGAAACGTCGATACGTCATTCAGTACCGTGGTCGTAAAGCTGATAATATCACTGTCTCGGATTGCTTCCTCATTATCTTTGCAGATAGTGATCTCTTTTAACTGCGGGAATTCCGCTTTTGCCCAGGATACAAAATCTTCCAGCGACCTTGCGCCTCTTCCCTTGACCTTCAATGTATCAAGCTGCGGACAAACTGCCATAAATGCTGCAAGCGATGTCTTTCCCATAACACCCGGTCCGATGATCGATACCACTTTTGCATCTTTTCTTGCAAGATATCTGGCACCCACGCCCGGAATACCGCCTGTGCGGTAGGAGCTGACAAGGTTCGCAGACATCAGCGCAAGTGGAGCACCTGTGTCTTTATCATTCAGCATCATCATCAAAATGGAACGGGGCAATCCTTTTTCGCGGTTTTCAATGTTAGAACCGTACCACTTCATGCCTGCAAGCTGATGGCTTCCGCCCAGATATGCGGGCATTGCCATAAACCGCCGGTCCGGTCCGTTCTTTGGCATACCCGGAAACTTTGGATCATCCGGGAACATGATCATGCAGCCGTGGGAATTATGGTTTTCTCCGCCCATCATGTAGTCACCTTTATTCAGCGTAAGCAGCAGATCCTCCATGCAGTCTACACATTTGCTCATATCCTTGACCCCGGCCTTGATCATATCAGGCTCTGAAAGATAGAGAAAGTCAATTTTTGTATCCATAACTTCATCCTCCTTTACGATGCCTGTGCGTAAAAGAGAAAAAAAGGCGTCAGGTAATCTACCTGACGCCTTTGTCCTCTTTAATTTACCACAGTGCTTTTGATAGTTCAACTGTTATTTTTATGATAACGCACATTTTGTTCCATGTATTGTAAAAAACGATACAACGGTTTCTATCCTTATTTATTCGGTTTGAAACGGTTTGGTGCCAGTGCACTGATATCCACAACCGTTTTTTCTCCGTGCACGATCTGGGAAAGCATCAGTCCCACAGCAGGTGCTGTTCCAAACCCATGACCGGTGAAGCCACAGGCAACTGTCAGTCCTTCCGCATCCTTGCAGTCCCCGATGAACGGAACACCGTCAAATGCATTATCCAGCCAGCCACACCAGCTTCTGACTACCTTTGCGCCCTTCAGACAAGGTACATAATCCATAACAGCCCGGCAACTTGCGGATAATGTCATGGCATTTGTATACAATTTGGAAGGATCTTCCATATCCGTCACTTCCTCATAACCGCATTCAGAACCGAATACAAAGGAGCCGTGATGTGCCTGATGTCCGTAAAAATCAGCACTTGCCGTACCAAGCATGATATCAAACATATGTGGCTGCATCTCTGTCACAAACATCTCATCGATCAGCTTGGTCATTGGCAGATCCACACCGACTGTTCTGGCGATGGCACGGCTTTCATATCCGGCGCAAAGCACGATATGCTCTCCCTCAAAAACCGTTCCGTCCGTCAATATGACCTGATGCACCTTTCCTCTTACTTTCTTCAGCATTGCCACCTTGGCATCTGTGTAATAGCTGACGCCCATTTCCAGAGAACGCTTATAATACCCAAGCGTTGTTGTCAGTGGATTGGCGTGTCCGTCTGTCGGACACCAGCTTGCGCCGATGATGTCTTTGGAAAGATACGGACAGATCTCCTGTACTTCCTTCGCATCTACCATCTCTACACCAAGCCCTACTGCTTTGGCGTTGTCTGCCAGTTTTTGCAGCTTTTCAAGATGCGCCTGCGTTTTTCCAAGTCTCAGATTTCCCTTCTGTGTATATTCTACATCCACCCCCAGTTCTTCGGAAAGGGTCGGCCACAGATGCTGTATACCATACATGGCATATGGCAGTTCCCTGACATCCCTGCCTGACTGGCGAACACCTCCGCCATTTCGACAGCTTCCACCATGTCCGATGCTTTTGGATGCTTCCAGCACAATTACCTGTTTCGTCCCTGACTTTGCCAGATAGTAAGCTGTGGCACATCCGACGATTCCGCCACCAATTATGATCACATCTGCTGTTTTATTCATACGCGCCACCCTGATCCTTTCCTAATATTTCCATTTCGATCGGCCGCATCGGAGCTCGTGCACTCGCCGGTTCCACATAATCCGGTGTTTCCTTCAGTTCTGCCGCCATGATCGATTTTACCAGCCTGCCACAGGTCTGTCCCTGACAGAGTCCCATTCCGTTTCGTAAATACCGGCGCATTTCTTCGATCGTAAAAATCCCCTCATGTACGGCTTTTCTGATCTCACCTTTCGTTACCTCTTCACAACGGCATACTAAAAGTCCATCATCTGCATGTGGCTCAAAAGCACCGATCTCTTCTAATTTTTGTCTGATATCAATCATAAGCTGCCTCCTTTTTGGCTCTGTAAAAACGAGCCTTCATCAGCATATCATTCGGCACTTTGATCGTCAGCAGATTCGTATGATCAAATGCCGGTGAAGTACGCACCTTTGTTACCTCACAGTCACAAACTGCCCTGCCGTCCCGTCCGCAGGCAATTCCTTTTTCCCCTACAACAGGCAGTGGCATAAATTCATATGGCATCGTTACCTCTCCGTAACCCGGCTCCACATCTTCCTCTACCAGAAAGATTGCCTGACCGGAACAGCTTGCCACGCATAAACCACAGCCAATACATTCATGTTCCTTATCCACAACCGGAAGTGATGTAATATTGCTTCCGATAGAAATGCAGCCCCTCTTGCATGCATCCTGACACGGGTTACACGGAATATTCTGTGTACACTCCATGACCGGATGGATCTTTCTCTGTTTGGTTACCCCCGGGAAACGTCCAATCTCTTCATCTGAAACAAATCCCTTTACCAGAAGGTTTTCGGAGATCGCAATGCCTTCTTCTGTTTTCTCGATCTTCTTACCTCGGTTAGCCGGTGCAAACATTCCCTGTCTGAGTGTATCAAGCTGCACTTCCAGCTCATTGATCCGGCTTTCCTTTTCCTCATTTTCAGCAAATCCAAGATACTCTGCGATCGTGATACCACTGATCCTTCCCTCTATCATGGCAGAGCTTGCTTCCTCAATGCCTGATACATCCCCTGCCGCATAAATTCCCGGAACACTTGTCTGCCCCTCTGCATCACATTCCGGTACAAAACCGCCTCTGGTATCTTTCATCCGACAACCAGCCTGATCCAGAAGCTGTGACATAGGAGATAATCCGACTGCCAGACAGATCGTATCCACATCGAAATGCTTTTTGGTTCCGGGAATGATCTTCCAGTCCGGTCCGACCTCGCCGATCGTGACGCCTGTCACATATTCATCGCCCTCTGCCTCGATGATCGTATGGGAAAGATAGAACGGAACACCGCAACGTGCTACTTTTGCCGCATGTACACCATATCCGCCGATCCGTGGTGCTGCATCACAAAGTGCTACCACTTCACAGCCTGCCTGCATAAGCTGGAAGCTGACAACCAGTCCGACATTACCGCTTCCAAGCATCAGCACCTTCTTGCCCGGCAGGATATGATGCAGGTTCATCATAGTCTGGGCTGCACCTGCACCAATAACGCCCGGCAATGTCCATCCCTTGAAATTCACCATATTTTCTGAAGCACCGGTTGCAACCAGAATACTGTCACCTTTGAAATGCTGTATCTCATCTCCGATTTTTACTGTCACTTCTTTATCCGGGTAGAGACCAACAACCGTTGCATTTAAAACAACTTCCACGCCGAACTTCTCTGCCTCTGCCAAAAGCTCCTCGCCGATCTTAAATCCTCTAATCTTTGCCTTGTGCTCTTTGGAACCAAAAAATTTATGGATCTGCTTGAAAAGCTGTCCACCCGGTCTTGCATTTTCATCAAATACGATTGGCTTTACACCATGCTTTGCAGCCTCGATTGCTGCTGAAAGTCCCGCCGGTCCTGCACCAATCACGATCATGTCATAACGTCTGATATCCATACTCACGCCTCCTTTGCACTTACGCCGTACTGCGTTTCTACCTTCATCCCTGCTTTCAGTGGTGTAATGCAGGTGCGGATATTCGGTTTTCCGTCCACAACCATAACGCAGTCTGTACATCTGCCAATGGCACAGAACACCCCTCGCGGTTCATGTGTTTTTGCCGTATACCGATGTACCATCACGCCGTTTACCTTCAGTGCAGCCATGATCGGTTCCCCTTCCATGCCTTCCATCGGCTCTCCGTTATAATAAAAGGTTACCATTTTTCCTTCCGGGCTCGCCCCGAGGATCGGATGATTTTCTATTCTTCCCATATTGCAAACCTCCCTGTTGATGATACGTTTTTGGGTAATAGAAGCGAAGTTTTCTATTACACAAAAAAGGCGTCAACCACTTGGATTGACGCCCTTGTCTTAACTTGGCTTTTATTATAACGGCTAAAATGTAAGTTGTATTGTAAAAAACGATACAACCTGCTTTATCGCTTTTCACTTTCTCCACACACACTGTCATATTCGTAGACTCTTGCTTCATACGGCTTCAGCATGCCATGCACGGGATTCGGATAATTGCATATCACAAGCTTTCCCTTTCTGCCCCGGAACTCTTTTATGTTATGCCATTTCAGGCTATGCGCACTGAAGGAGCATACCACAAGAAGGCTCTTCTGCTGATAGGTACGCTTATATACATATAATTGATTACTGAGCCTATCGTATTCCTTATAGTCTCCCCACAATGCCACATCACTGTTTTTCCGATAACGGAGGCATCTGCGGTAAAGCTTCAGAATACTGAATGGCTGCTCTTCTTCTGCCGCAACATTGATCTTTCTGTAATTCGGATTGATGTAAAACCATGGCTTACCGGTCGTAAATCCGGCATTTTTACTGTCATCCCACTGCATCGGCGTACGCGCTGAATCCCTGCTGGATGCATGGATCCGCTCCATCCGCTTCTCCACACTGTCTTTTAAATGGAACGTGTGATAATTGTTATGGGAAGAAACATCCACATACTGATCAATAGACGCAAGTTTTATATTCGTCATACCGATCTCCTGCCCCTGGTATACAAAAGGCGTTCCCTGCTGGAACAGATAGCAGACCGCAAGCATCGAACCGCTTGCCCTGTGATACCTTTCATTTCCGTATCTGCTGATGACTCTTGGGTGATCATGGTTTTCCAGATACAACGTATTCCATGCCCTTCCGTTCAATGCTTTCTGCCATTTGCTGAATGCATGCTTCAGGCTTCTGAGATGGAACGGACGCTGCATATATTCCGTAAAAATGCAATCGGCAAACATATGATCAAAATGAAACATCAAATCCAGTGATTTATGCTTTCCTGTCAGATAGGAAAGCGCAGATCTCGTGCTCGTCATCGGACCTTCCCCTAACTGAAAACAGTCATATTCCTGACAGACTTTCCGAAACTCTGCCAAGTACTCATGAATATGCGGGCCATCTTTATAAAATGGCAGACCGTTCGCCGCCGGAATAAACGGAAGCCCATTCGGCAGATTATCAGCTTTCGAAATAAAGGTGATCACATCTTCCCGGAACCCATCTACGCCTCTGTCCAGCCAAAACCGCATAATGCTCTTGACTTCTTCCCGCACCTTTGGATTATCCATATTCAGATCCGGCTGTTTTTTTGCAAAAATATGCAGATAATACTGGTCACGCTCCGGGCAATATTCCCATGCTTTTCCTTCAAACAGACTGTCCCAGTTGTTTGGCAGCTTCCCATTCTTTCCGTCACGCCAAATATAATAATCACTGTACGGATTATCCCTGCTTTTCCTGCTTTCCAGAAACCACGGATGCTCATCGGATGTATGGTTGACTACCAGATCCATGATCACCTTCAGCCCCAGGCTGTGCGCCTTATCCAGCACCTTTTGGAACTGCTCCAGATCCCCATAATCCGGGTGGATATTTTTATAGTCGGAAATATCATAGCCATAATCTGCATTCGGCGAAGGATAGAGCGGCGAAAACCATATGCCGTCCACACCAAGCGATTTTATGTAGGGCAGTTTTTCGTAAACACCGTACAGATCCCCGATTCCGTCTCCGTTTCCATCATAAAAACTTCTGATCCAGATCTGGTAAAATGCCATTCTTTTGTACCAATCTTTTTCCATACCGATACCTCTTTTTATATAGCTTGCTGTTTTTGCATTTGTTTCTCATTGACTTCCGGTTATTCTCAGCCGGCTTTTCAACATCTGTCAATGCATATGAAAAATCCGGGAAATCTTTTCATATTCTTTCAGGAACTCATCATATGCCATCTCATATTCTTTTTTGAATGAATTCCTGCATTCCTCTCCAAATTCCTCGGTTACCTTTATGGAATCCTGCACTTTTTCCTGCATGTTTTTCATGGAGCCTGAGATCGCATTATGACGCAGCACAAGCTTTCCGCTCTTCTTGGCTTCTATGATCTCTCCATATCTCTCATATGCGCTGTGTACACTGTCTTCCCAGGAAATATAGATCTCATTCATTGCATGTTCGCCCACGTCATACAGATGTGCAAGGTCAGAACCCACACGTTTTAACAGCCGGTACATGGCATCCGGGGTTTCTTCAATCAAAAATCCGTTTCTGTCATCCGTGATGCCTTCTGCCGCACAGCTTCCTCCGATCAGTACACTGGCAAGCCCACAGGCTGCTGCCTCCCGGACGACAATACCATTTGTATCATACGTAGACGGGAAAAGGAACAGATCCGCCCTCGTATTCCATGCACGGAGCTGTTCTCTGTCATATACCGCTCCTGTAAAAATATACTGTTCCGGCTTCAGGAGACTTGCTGCTTTTTCTTTCATCTCCTTTTCATCCGGTCCGCTTCCGACAAATACCATACGGAAATCAACGCCGTCCTGCGACAGTTTCGCCAGCGCATCGAGAATGAGCGGAAGCCCTTTATACTTGACGATCCTGCCAACAAATAAAAAGACCGGGATCCCTTCCGGAAGATCATAGGAATCTGTTACTTTTGCCACCTTTTCCGGCGCAACACGCCCTTTGGCAAAATCAACACCGTTGCTGACCACGCGGTACTCTCCCGTATATCCAAGACAGCGCAGGTTTTCTCCTGCTCCTCTGCTGACCACCCATACTTCATCGCACGCCTCTATATTGCTGACAAGGGCATGTATAGCTTCTTTTTGCAGCAGCTTTGACTTCACTGCCTTGGCAATATCAATATCGAACTTCGTATGATAAGTAAATACAAGTGGTGCATCTGTATAAAACCGGAGCGTCCGCGCAAGCAGCGTGGAAGACACCGGGCAATGACTGTGTATGATATCCGGTGCAAATTCCTTCATTGTCACAATTTCCTTAACATCAAGCGGATTACCTGCCCGATATCCTTTTACGATCTTCGTCGTATCAAAGCTCTGGTAGGGCACCACCCAATAAGGATAACTATGATATTCTGCGCCCGGATACGCTGGCGTTGCCACCATCACATCCGCCAGCTTCTCTTCCTGCAGGATCTTTGCATAATTCATTACAACATTTGCCACACCGTCTATGACCGGCGGAAAGGAATCATTTAATAACGTTACTTTCATTGCTTCTTTCTACTCCTATATCGAATTTCTATCTAGTTCACATACAGTTTTCTGAGCTCCAGCTTTTCCATAATCCCGGCTGTTGTGACACCCGGATGCGTCGCGTACATTCTGCAGACAGCCTCCACAAGGTCTTTCTCCACCCTGTTTTTCTTTGCAATCTGCTCGATGCTCTTCCCTGCTGAAAATTCTTTTATGATACGGCCGATCAACCGGTCCAGATCTTTCTCTGACAGGGAAATCTTTTTTGCATTTTCTTTTGTAAGTGCAGGGGAAAGATCGATCTTCTCGATCCTGTAGTCCGCTGCCTCATCCTCAAAATACAAGATTGCAAATGTAATAGGCTGATGAAAACGTCTCGGCCCGCAGCTTCCCGGATTGATATAACAAATGCTGCCTTCCTGCTTCAGTTCATATTTATGAGAATGCCCACAGATCACAAAATCTACTTCGCCCAGCTCATCCGGCAGATCCTGTTTTTTATGGCACATATAAAAGGTACGGTTTCCTATCTGTTCTCTGACAAAATAGGGCATCTCCTTTGCCCATTCTTTATCATTGTTTCCCCGTGCCATATAAACCGGCGCAATCTGCTGTAACCTTTCCACGATTTCCGGTCCACCGAAATCCCCCGCATGAAAGATCACTTCGCAGTCTTTTATTTTCTGTACAACTTCCTCACGCAGAAGACCATGGGTATCTGCAAGGAGGGCTATTTTGTGGTGTGCCATATCCGGTATCCTCTCTAAGCTGCTTTATAAATATTCTCTCAAATCGTGTGCGACTGTGGATTTTATAAAATGGAGGATTTCACTGCATTCTTTCTGTTTCATTCCTGCTTTTATTCCAACATTCATCAATTCCTTTTCTCCCGGATCTGCTCCATTCCCATCAACAGAAGTTGTATGTTCTCCAAAATAAGTATTACTGTATGTCAGATCATAAGCAGGACTAAGCCCCCATCTATCCGTTTCTTTATGATATAAAAAGGTAAAATTCTTAGCATGGTCATCTCTGTTATGCGCGAAGACATTAAAACACATCCGCCGAAACATATTCTCTATATCTTGCTTCTTTTCCCCTGTAAGGATTCTTGTCAGCTTCATAAGTGTATGATAGTCCATACAGGGTGCATTAAAATCAGCTTCTAATAATGCTGCGGCAGTTGCCATATGAATCCTATTTTTTTTCTCATCTCGATCAAACAATACGGTACCAAAATATCCTTTGCACTCCTTTGATGGAAAAAGCTTCGTTTCCGCCATATCAATACCGCATTTTTTTGCACACAGAGAATAGTCATATTCTAATTTCCCGATATCATTCCTATCCACATGAGCAGGAAACTTGATCATCCAATCCTTTCCCTCTAAATGAGTTAAAATTTTAGGTCTGGCACCACCACTACTTCCTGCCATTTCATATAGTGCATCTAAATCTTCTGCATAGGCAGTTTGTAAAACCTGCCTGCATTGCTCCGACAGATAATCCAAATCATTGATCGATTCTGTTGTGACCAGCTCATAATCCGGTTCATATGTCAACGCTCCCATTCCATTTTTCCCAACAAGTGCGAGTCTGTCAAGCACAGTTATTTCCTGTTCTATATGATGCTCTTTTAAAACTCTGCTTAGCAAAAGTCTTCCCCATGCATCCGGAAGACTATCAGCAAAAATACCAAATAATCCATCGTAGTGATATTGCTCCGGGATAAAAACTTTCTCCTCCAGAGGCAGCGAAAAAGGACTGATTGAGAAACCATCAGCAAGCCAACCTTCATCATAAGAAAAAGCCACTTTTTTATTCTTGTCAAGTGCCAATGTTCCCACAACGCGATTCTCATATTTCACACACAATGATTTCAGTCCCAGTTTTATATTATTTCTGCTCATTTATTACCTCCTGTATGGATCTGTAAGGCACTTCTGAAAACAGTTTTTTTATGTCCCCTTCTGCATCTAAAGCAATCGCCATCTTGGTCAATGACAGAAGGCTGATGTTTCCGGTTTCCTCAAATCGTTTGATGGAGCTGTAACTAACACCACATGCTTCACTTAGTTTCTTTCGGGAAAGTTTTACTCTCTTCCGCAAAGTTTTCATACGCTTTGCCACTTCCATATTTATTTCTTCCGGCGTTTCCCAGACATATTTTCGCATCGTTATTCTCCACAGTCCTGTATTCTTATTATCGTTTCATATATACTTTTTAGTATAATATTACTATTTATAATAGTATTATAGCCAATATATTAACTAATATCAACTTTTAGAGTAAGTTTTAGTTAATATATTGGCTAATTCATCTATGCTATTCATCTAATGAAATCAATGACAATATTTCTTGCTTCCATGTCTCTAAATCTGTTTGTACATCATTTAAAGTTTTTCCATTCAAATCCCTTTTTAAATGCTCTATTACATGCTGATCGTCTAATGTATATAGAAAAACAAAGATTTCCTTAGCCGTTCTTATTTTTTCTTCGCTAGAAATATAGTCAAAAAAATCATCACTTACCATACTTTTCACTCGTTCTTCATTATGACTTCCACCATGCAAAACCAATCTATGCTTTAGCAAGCTTTTTCTTAGAATACTCTGGCATTAACTTCTTAACTTTTTCTTCCGAAATTTCTATGACATTTTCTATGACATTTCTACGGCATTTTCTATGACATTCCCCATCTTCATTATAAGAGTTACTTAAACCAAATTTGTGCCTTTAACCAATTCAGTTTTATCTTCTCCTAACTTCCACACATAGAGCTTTTACATTCAGGAATACTCTATATCTCATTTTTATTCTATGAATACATACTTTCCCTTTCCTTTACCATTCACCGCTTTAACAACTTTCATGTCTCTAAGCTTTGTCATGACTGCTCTTGCTGTGGATGGTGAGCAATCAAGAATTTCTTTTATTTCTTTTGTTCCAAAAATCTGATTTTTCTCTATTTCATCATACACATTAAGAATATTTGCCTTCGAAGGTTCATTATATTTTTGCTGCTCAATCGCCGACTTTATCCTATCAACCGCCGATTTTTTATCGTCAATCGCCGACTTTTCTTCTCCAATCGCCGGCTTTTGGTAATCAATCAACGACTTATTGACTGCAACAGCCATTTTTTTAATGAATCAGCTTTTTTTTCAACAATAGTTTTTCCAACTTTTGAATTATAAATAACCGCCTGCAACATAAAAGCATTTGTATGATAAACAAGATCTTTTAGTCCCACCTGCTCCAACTCATTGCACATACGATTAACACCTTCGCCAAATTCTTTTACAAATTTATACTTTTTCTATCAAATGTCTGATTTTCTTCCTTTGATAAAATTTCTTCAATTATCATTGATTTCTCCTTCTTTTATTATTCCCTATACAGGCTTGATTTCTTTTAATTCAATATATTTACTTTTCCCTTCATCAAACCAAACTAAATAACTCCTATCTGTATCATGAGTAATCTTATTCCCATAAAGCTCATAAGCTTTACTAGATGGGCTGCGATACACCCTAAACACCCAAAACATCCTATAATCATTTTCTTTTAAGGAAGATGCCAGTATATGTGAATTGATTTGCAGGCATTCCTGTTGATTCTTCCATCCTTTACCAACATCTGAATATTTGCATACCACTTCATTATTATCATTTATATACTCATATCCATCACCATATGTTATACCAGTTAATATTCTGGCAATTCTATTTGGCAAATAAAATGTTATTTCTGTGTTTTCAACATGTTCAGATAAACACGTAGCAACCAAATTATAAATTTGAATTCCATTTTCCTCATTCCCTATATTGAGACTCTCATTTGTTTCTTTAACAGATCGAACTACACAAACTTCCTGCGGTGTATAAAAGCCACACGTTTCAATATAAGAATGAAACTCTGCCACATTCAATAATTCAGAACGCTCTTTTGAATATACATTCACTTCTGCAATCAATTTTTCAAAATCATTATTTTTAACTATTCCTGAAGAAATCCATATAGCCTCTTCTATGCCCAATGCTTCATTAACAATATTTGTAAATGCATACAATATTCTAGCATCTGTTTTTTCACCCAACCATACTGTAAAATTAGGAGTATCTTTCTTTTTCATCCATTTTTCAATATTCTCAGCAGAAAACTCTTTATATGGAGTTACAACCATCTGATCTGTATGAATCCATTTGTCCTCTATCTTAATATGTCTACTATTAACATAATCTTGATATGTGTTGGTAAAATCATCAATTTCGTAATAATCACTTATATATCCGATACCTTGTCCATAATCGTTATACTGCAGTTGACTTGCAAATACAGCTTCCATACGATGCTTCACACACCAAACATATTTTTCAGCTACAGTCATTACTTTTGACATTGCACCATGCGTAGATGGCGAATGCGTATGACGTATACATATATCAATACCCAAATTATTCTTATCTTCACATTCCCAAAAAGTCTTTTTATCCCAGCCTTGATTCAATAAATACTGATATGCAATTGAGATAATTAACCCTTCCGGCTCAAGCGTATCAACATCATATTCCTTCTTGTATTGCTCGATAAAGTCGGCTGTTTCCTTCAAGTATTCGCGAGTTTTATAGTCACTACAAAAGAACCTGTCCAAATGATCACATAGTACATATCGCGCTAAATCATAATCTATTGGACCATATCCAGAAAGTCTTTTTGAATTAAAAGAGTCCTTATACGCTGGCATAAATGAACTTTTTCTGATATATTTCTCTGATATTCTATTTTCACATTCTGCGTCACATAGTCCTTTTGATATTGCAATCTTAACAATGCCTTTGCAATAATACCTAATTGCAGAATTTTCATACTTAAAAAGACCTTCTTCTGAATAAACATTCTCAACTATCCAAGATGATAATTTTTCAAGATATTCTTTCTGAACAAACTTTCCAAGCGCAATTCCATATGCTATTGCAAATATTTCTTCCACAATCTGTTCATCATTGATATCTGCACAATATAACAATAAGTCCAAATACTCATATGGATTGCCGATTCCCCACTCTGTTAACTTAAGTCTGCAATCACGCCTAACAGCATTATCTACTGACGATAACCTCCATACCAAAATTAATGGTGCTCCCGTATAACGATCTTTATCTGATAGTGCAATCATCGACAAATCCAACTCTGAATATGTTCGCCAACTAGCATTATAATTATTTCGTAAGTATGTAGGAATTGACCACCATATATCTCTTTGAGCTGGTTTATCAAAACTCCTTAAAAATTCATCAAGCAGATTTCCTCCCAAAGGGTGGTTATCAATTTTACTTACTGGAATAATAACTTTATTAACGATTTCTCTAAACTCAGCCTCTGAATACTGCATTAATTTTTTTACATAATCATAATATTTAGATGCAATTTCAACAGATGTATTGTAAACGTCAAACCATACGCCTGACGCTAAAATATACGCCGCTGGATTATGAGCGGCGTGGTTTCCTGCATTCTTCCGGAAGACTTTCTGACCATGGCATTAAGTAATCCAGTTCTGCAGGAT
>Ga0129313_1000292_pt1 | contig 48007 bp, 41 predicted proteins | sample O1105metagenome_FD_94436 | JGI IMG/M metagenome (GOLD analysis project Ga0129313, IMG submission 94436) | Orangutan group fecal microbial communities from fecal samples from Wisconsin, USA - O1105 metagenome | ecosystem: Host-associated > Mammals > Digestive system > Large intestine > Fecal...
CAGAAGCTTTGCCGTACTGCCAAAGCCTCTCCCTTTGACAGACTTCCCCCGGTCGGGGGAAGATGGCGAAGCCAAAAAGGGGAACAAGGTGGATTTGCGCAGCAAAGACGGAGAGGGCGAGGATGCTGACCACTGTAATACCCCTCAGTCACCTTCGGTGCGCCCCTCCCGCAAAAAAAGAGATACCGGAGCATCCCCAGACGCTCCGGTATCCCGAAAATATAACGTATTCCACCGCCGAAGATGCGTTTCCGCTTACTTTTTCTTCAGCTGTTCTTCCAGTCCCTCCCGGGGAGTGATATAGACGGTGGTATACACCTCGTACAGCACCATGCCGGGCTTTGCGCCGTTTGCCTTCCAGATGTTCTTTACCTCGGTGGTGTCCACCGCCACCTTGGCACCGGTGCCTGCCTTGTAGGCGCTGGAATGGATGACTGCCAGCTCCGCCGCCTCCTGCCGGGTGGTGTCCGGGATGTCCTCTCCCCGGCTCATGACCACCACGTGGCTGCCCGGTGCCTTCTGGACATGGAACCACAGGTCCTTGCCCCGGGCGGTGTGGAGGGTCAGCTTGTCGTTCTGGGCGTTGTTGCGTCCCACCAGGATCTCAAAACCGTCACTGGAGGTGTAGCGCAGGAAATCCGCCGGTTTCTGGCGCTTGTCCCGCTGCTTGTAGTACTTCAGGTAGCCCTGCCCCTTCAGCTCGGCACGGATCTCGTTGAGTGCCGCCTCGCCGGTGGCGGATTCCACCTCGTAGAGCACCGTTTCCAGATAGGCGATCTCCTTTTCGCCTTCTGCCAGCAGGTCCACCAGCATCCGTGCCGCCGTCTGCTTCTTCTTGTAGTTCTTAAAAAAGCTCTGGGCGTTCTGGCTGGGGGTGAACCGCAGGTCCAGAGGGATGGTCACCTCCTTGCCCTCGTCATACCAGTTGGGCACCGTAATGCTCTTCATGCCCTTCTGGGCAAGGTACAGGTTTGCCGACAGCAGCTCACCGTAGAGCCGCAGCTTTTCGCTTTTGCCGCTGGCGGCAAGTTCTTCCTGCCGTGCCGCCTGCTTGCGGAGGGCACGGTCGTACATATTGTGCACTGCCTTGTGCAGCTCCTTGCCCTTGGTCCGCAGACGCTCGGCACGGTCCTTTTCGGCGTAGTACCCCTCCAGCATCTCGTTGAAGGAATCCCACTGCCGGATGGCGTAGTTCTCGCCGTACTGCATCGGGCGGAAGAAGGTGTACTCCACCGGCTTGCCCTCCGGGGAGGTGACGCTGCAGGGGCAGCCGCCGTTGGCGTGGATCTCCTTGAGTTCGTCGATCGCCGCCATGAGCTGCCGCTTCTGCTCCTCGGTCAACTCGTTGGCAGGCAGGTGCTCCCCATCAAAAGCACGCCACGCCGCCTCCCGGCAGACCACCGGGCCCACGCCTGCCACCGTCTTGTTCAGGGCATCCGCCACCGGCAGGTCCCGCTGGCACGCCGCCGCCACGATGGAGGCACTGCTCACCTGTAAAAAGTCCGGACGTGCGGGCTTGGGGGGCGTGGTGTAGGGCAGACCCGGCAGCAGCTGCCGGACATCGCTGTCCTCAAAATCCACCCGCTTCAAGGCGTCAATGATCTTTCCGCTTTGCACCAGCACCAGATTGGAGTAGCGTCCCATCAGCTCTGCGCAGAGGGTGTTCCGCACAAGGTCTCCCATCTCGTTGGTGCACTGGAAATCGAAATAGACGATCCGGTCCCCCGGCTCCATGTGCACATCCAGCAGACGACCGCCGGTAAGGTGCTTGCGCATCAGCATGCAGAAGGAGGGCGGGGTCTCCGGGTTCTCAAAGGTCTCCTGGGTCAGGCAGACCCGTGCCGAGCCGCTGCGTGCCGAAAGCAGCAGGCTGTAGGTCTCGGTGCGGGTCCGCAGGGTAATGACCAGCTCATCGCGGGTCGGTTCAAATATTTTTGCGATCTTTGCATCGGTGAGGGTCGTCTTCAGCTCCCCTGCCGTCAGTGCCAGTGTTGCGGCATCCAATGCCATAGTGTTTTACCTCGTTTTATTTATAACCCTCTCAGTCGCCTGCGGCGACAGCTCCCCCGAGGGGGGAGCTTTTCTGCCCGGGCGCACCATAAAACCTCCCCCTTTCGGGGGAGGTGGCATTGCGCAGCAATGACGGAGAGGGTTTTCTCCTTACAAATAGGTGTAGGGGTCTTTGTTTGTTTCGCTTACCAGCACATCCAGCTCCGGCAGGACAGCACCCAGCTTTGCCGCTACCGCTGCCGTCACCGGGAACTCGGTGGCATAGTGTCCTGCCGCCACCAGTCCAAGTCCCAGCCGTCTGGCATCTATGGCGTGGTGGTGGTTTGCCTCGCCGGTCAGCAGGCAGTCAGCTCCCTGTGCAAGTGCCTCCTGAAACAGGCTGCCGCCGGCGCCACTGATGACTGCCAGCCGCTGCACCGGTCTGCCGTTGTCCGCAAACTTTACCTGCACCGCCGGGCTGCCGTCTCCCGGCAGGTTGCACCGGGCAGCCAGCAGCTGCTGCGCCTTCCGGGCAAGCTGGGGCACCGTGACCGGCTGGATCTGTCCCACTCTGCCGCAGCCCTCTGCAAAGGGCTGGGGGTCCTGCATCCCAAAGATCTCTGCCAGCACCTCGTTGACCCCGCCCCGGGCGGCGTCCAGATTGGTGTGCATGCAGACGGCGGAGATCCCCGCCTGCACCAGCTGATAGGGCAGGTCCGCCGGGCACAGCTTTTTCAGGGGGTCAAAGATCACCGGATGGTGTGCCACGATGACCTGACACTCCTTTGCCGCCGCCTCTGCCACCACCTCCGGGGTGATGTCCAGAGTCACCAACACCCGGCGCACTGCGCCGCCGCAGTCCACCAGCAGACCCGGGTTGTCCCAGCTCTCTGCCAGCTCCAGCGGAGCCATGACCTGCATGGCGTCGTATACCTGCTGTACTGTGGTCATTTTTCTGTTCCCTCTTTCAGAATGGCATCCATCGCCTCTGCCAGCGGGGTGCCGTCCGGCACGCCCAGCCGCAGCCGGGGCAGCTTTGCCTTCTGCCATGCGGCATAGCCTGCCCCCTCCGGATACTTCCTCGTGTCTCCAAAGAGACACCGGGCAAAATCCGGCTCCTGTACTTCGCCGGTGTACTCAGCGGCGATCACCGCATACCAGCGCCCCGCCGCCTGCACCGGTCTGTCTGCCACAAGGGCAAAGCCGTGGGTCCACAGCCAGCGGCGCAGGTCGCTGTGGCGGGTGGCAGGCACCAGCACCAGCCGGGGTCCGCCCACCGTGGACACCCACGGCGCTTTTTCGATGATCTCCCAGCTGGTCTGTGCCGACACTCCCGCCAGCACGATGGTGCCCACCTCTCCCGCAGACAGCACAGAAAGACCGTCGCCCAGCCTAAGCTCAGCGCGGTCCTGACAGTGTGCATTTTCCAGCGTCTGCTTTGCCTTTGCCAGCGGTCCCGGGCGCAGGTCTGCCCCGATGACTTTGGGGTACCTGCCGGAAGCCGCCAGCACCGCCGTCAGCTTGCCGTGGTCGCAGCCGATGTCCGCCACCGGCTGCCCGGGGCGCACCAGCTCCGCCGCCGCAGTAAGACGCTCATCCAGTGCGGGAAGCATCAAGCCTTCTTGGAAGCCAGATGGGTGTTCAGCTTCTCGATGAGCTCATCGCAGTCCACCCCGTGGACGGCACATGCCTCTTCCAGAGACTCCCCCCGGGAAGCGGGGCAGCCCAGGCAGTGCATACCGATCTCCATAAAGTAGGGGGCAGTGGTCTGGTCCATGTCCAGAATGTCTCCGATGATGGTCTCCCGGGTCACCTGCTTGGGGGCGGTCTCCTGATCCTTCTTGAGCATATTGAAAATATCAAACATGATAAAATTCCTTTCTGTATGGGTTTTATAAGGGCAGGCAGATCCTGTATCCTGCTGCCTTCTCATACTATACCCCAAACCGGGGCATTTTTGCAAGAGTCTTGCAGAAATCTGCTTTTTGTAAAACCCTCTCAGTCACGCCTGACGGCGTGCCAGATTCCCCCAGGGGGAGCTTTATTGGCGCTGACCGGCAGATGCGCAAAAGCTCCCCCTTTGGGGGAGCTGGCGAACGGAGTGAGCCTGAGAGGGTTCGCTTACCCTTCCTCCGGGTAGTCCTTTTCCAGCGAGAAGCCCCGTCCGCTGACCTCGGTGACATGGCTGACGATCACAAAGCAGGTGGGGTCAATGGCGTGCACCAGCTTTTCCAGCCGGGGCAGCTGCCGGTTGGACACCACGCTCAGCAGCACCGACTCCGGCTCCCGCAGATAGCCGCCCTCGCCGTGCAGGATGGTGACGCCCCGGTCCAGCTCCCCCATGATGGCGGCGCAGATGGCATCGGACTTTTTGCTGATGATCTTTACCTCCGTGCGGGTGCTGCCCAGCATCAGCACCTTGTCCAGCACCACCGTGTACACGATCGCCATGACCACACCGTACAGGGACTGCCGCAGGGGGCTGAACATCGCCTGCATCCCAAGGATCACCAGATCCATTGCCATCATGGTAGCGGAGACCGGCAGGCGGAACCACTTGTTCAGCACCAGCGGGGGGATATCCATGCCGCCGGTGGAAGCACCTGCCCGGATGGTGATGCCCAGCGAAACGCCAATGCCAAAACCTGCAAAGACGGTATTGAGCACCAGATCATCCGTCAGCCCTCCGCTGCCGATGACCTGCTCCCACAGGGCAAGGAACACCGGGCTGAGGATGGTGCTTGCCACCGTGTTGAGGGCAAACTTCCGCCCCAGTACCGCCCAGCCCAGCAGCAGCATTGCCACATTGATGACGAACAGCACCGAGGAGGTCCGCAGCCCGCTGAGCCGGGTCACCGCAAGGGCAATACCGGTGGCACCGCCGGTGATCAAACCGGAAGGCATCAGAAACAATACCACCGTCAACGCATACAGGGCGTTGCCCACCAGAATGGACAGGGCATTAAAGACCGCCTGCTGCTTGTGAGAAAGTTGAATCATAGGATATTCATGCTCCCCTTTGTTGAAATACTTTCTTCTATGATAACGAAAAGATCCGCATTTATCAAGCCTTAGGCGATAAATGCGGATCCGGATCGGGTCTTTCAGGGGATCACAGGGCGGTCTCCTGGGGGGTATCCTCTTCTTCCATCAGGCGCAGACCGGCGGTATCCGTCACCGGCAGCGAGAACACGATGGCTCCCGCCTTGGGGTTTGCCCCCTCCATGATCGCCTTCATGATGGTGTTTTTCTGGGCGGTGCGGCTGACGATGAGCACCAGCTCCTTCTCGTTTACCAGCTCCATCCCAAGGAACGGCGCTGCCCCTTCCATGCCGGTGCCCTTTGCGTGGATCACCGTGCCGCCCCCTGCTCCGGCAGTGCGGGCGGCATCCATGATGGAGCCGGTATGGCCCTGATTTGCCACCACCAGCAGCAGCTCGTAGCGGGTATCCTTCAAAGTGCTCTCCTCCTTCCAGCTAAGGGGCTGATGCTCCGTAAGGAACATCAGTGCCCGTTTGCCGCCGATGCTGCTCAGCGGCACGATGAACGCAATGCCGGTGCCCGGCACATCGATCTGCATTTTGCGGCGCAGGTCCCGCTGGATCTTCTGCCAGCTTTCCGCCGTCACCACGGCAAGAAGCACCGCTTTTTCGGTCTTTTCCAGACCCAGGGTGGAAAGGGTCTCCTGCACTGCTGTGCCGGAGCCCACCGTCCGCATACTCACCGTCACGCCATGGCTCTTATACAGCTGCAGAAAGCCATCGGTGGAACGGCGATGGGTGATAGTGATCATCAGATACAAACTGCTCACGCTCTGCCTCCTTTACAGCTCAATGATGGCGTCATCCGGCAGGTCCGCAAAGGCTGCGGCAAACACTGCGGCAGGCTGAACGCTGCGTGCCTTGCGGGTGCGCAGCTGCGCCACCAGACCCATCAGCTGCACCGTGATCAGGGGGGTCATTGCCACCATTGCCACCACGCCAAAGGCATCGGTGACGATGTTGCCCCCCACTGCCACACACGCCCCCTGCGCCAGCGGCAGCAGGAAGGTGGCGGTCATGGGACCGGAGGCAACGCCGCCGGCGTCAAAGGCGATGGCAGTAAACAGCTTGGGCACCACAAAAGAGATGCTGATGGCAAACACATAGCCCGGCACCAGAAACCACAGGATGGAAATGCCGGTGAGTACCCGCACCATGGCAAGACCCACCGAGACGGACACGCCCACCGAAAGCGCCGTGCCCATTGCCTGCGCCGAGATGGCACCATCGGTGACCTCTTCCACCTGCTTGTTCAGCACATACACCGCCGGCTCTGCCTTGACGATGAAGTAGCCGATGAGCATCCCGATGGGGATCAGCAGCCAGCGCACTGCCTGCCCGGCAAGGACCTGTCCCAGATAATTACCCGCAGGCATAAAGCCCACGTTTGCTCCTGTAAGGAAAAGCACCAGTCCCACATAGGTGTAGGCAAGACCCACAGCGATGCGCCCCAGCGTGCGGCGATCCAGCCGCAGAGCAACGACCTGAAATGCACCGAACATTAAAATGATGGGCAGCAGGGACCGGGCGATCTCTCCCAGATAGGTGGGGATACCGTCCCGGAACAGGGTCCACAACTCCACCGAGTCTGCCACCTCCGGCAGCACCGGAGGGATGTAGGTGCTGTCCGACGCCCGGAAAACGATGCCCAGGGTCAGCACCGCAAGGATGGGTCCGATGGAGCACATTGCCACCAGACCAAAGCTGTCGTCCGCTGCATGGCGGTCACTGCGGATGGCGGAAACGCCCACGCCCAGTGCCATGATAAAGGGCACGGTCATGGGACCGGTGGTGACGCCGCCGGAGTCAAACGCCACCGCAAGGAACTCCTTGGGCACAAAGGCTGCCAGTGTAAAGATCAGCCCGTAAAACAGCACCAGCAGTTTTGGCAGGGAGATACCGATGAGCATACGCAGGAAAGCAAAGACCAGAAACAGTCCCACGCCTGCCGCCACCGAAAGGATCAGAGTGCTGCTGGGGATGGAGGGCACCTGATCCGCCAGCACCTGCAGATCCGGCTCCGAAATGGTAATGAGAAAGCCCAGCAGGAAGCCCAGCCCCAAAATAAGAGGCAGGCTGCGGCTGCAGGTGATGACCGCACCCACCCGTTCGCCCATGGGGGTCATGCTCATCTCTGCGCCCAGAGTAAAGAACATGATGCCCGCCACGATCATTGCCGCACCCAGCAGAAAACACAGCAGGATGCTGGGCGACACCGGGGCAAGGGAGAAGCAGAGCACCAGAACGATCGCCACAATGGGCAGCACCGCCTGCAGTGCTTCCAGCAGCTTTTCCCGCAGTTTGGGAAGCGATTGTCTGAGAATGATGTCCACCGCCTTTCGGATGTATCCTGTTTGTACACTTTTGTAAAAGATATATTTATAGTATACAAAACAAATGCCGCTCCGTCAACCAACAGAGCGGCAAAAATCAGCAAAGACTGCAGATTGTAAAAATCAAAAAGGGGTCAGATCTCCTGCTTGCCCAGCACATCGGAGGTAGGAGTCTGGAACACCGGGATATCTGCATAGGGGTCCGCCGTCTTTTCCTGCGGCAGGCTCTTCATGTAGGCATCCATGGACTCCGCCACCTTCTTTGCCACTGCCACCGCTTCCACCACGGTGCGGGCACCCATAACGGCGTCGCCGCCGGCAAACACGCCCTCACGGGTGGTGCTGCCGTCCTCGCTGACGGTGAGCAGACCCCGCTGGTTGGTCTCGATGCCGGTGGTGGTCTTTACCAGGTTGCTCTCGGAGCCCTGGCTTACGGACACGATGACGCCGGTGTGGGGGTAGAAGGTCTCGCTGCCCTCCACCTGCACGAACTTACCGTCTGCATCCCTGACGGTATCCCGGCAGATGAGACCGTTTTCCCGGATCTCCACCGGTGCCTTGCAGAACCGGAAGCCCACACCCTCCAGCTTTGCGTAGCTCACCTCGTACTCCGAGGCGCTGATGCAGCTCTCGTCCCGGCGGGCGTAGCAGGTCACGTGGCGTGCCCCGTTGCGGATGGCGGTGCGAGCGCAGTCCATGGCGGAGTTGCCCACGCCGATGACCGCAATGTCATCGCCCAAACGGAACGCCTTGGAGTTGGCAAGATAGTCGATGCCAAACGCCACGTTGCCCAGAGCCTCGCCCTTGATGTGCATGGCGTTTGCCTTCCACAGACCGGCACCGATGAACACGCTCTTGTAGCCGTCCCGGAACAGGTCGTCGATGGTGATGGTCTTGCCGATGGTGGTGTTGGGACGCACCTTGATGCCCTTCAGCTCCAGATGGCGGTACTGGAAATCGTCCAGCACGCTGTCCGGCAGGCGGTAGTTGGGGATGCCGTACCGCATGACGCCGCCGATCTTATCCCGGGCGTCAAAAATGGTCACATCATAGCCCCACCGTGCCAGCAGCACCGCAATGGTCAGACCTGCCGGACCGGAACCCACCACGGCGACCTTCATGCCGTTCTGGGGTGCAGGACCTGCCGTCATCTTGTTGGCGTAGGTGGTGGAGATGTAGTCCTCGATAATGGAAAAATGCACCGGGTCGTGGCTGGGCATACGGTTGCGCACGCAGTGACCTTCGCACTGGTTCTCGTGGTTGCACACCAGAGCGCACACGGTGGTCAGGGGGTTATTTTCAAACAGCATCCTGCCCGCATCGTCCATCTGATTATTTTTCAGCAGACGGATGACCTCCGGGATATTGGTGTGGATGGGGCAGCCCTGCTGACACAGGGGCTTCTTGCAGCCCAGGCAGCGGTTTGCTTCGTCCAGTACGTGAAGTGCCATGGTTTCCTCCTTGATTCCTGCAGGTGATTTGTTATCTTTTTCACTTGTTGTATCCAACATTGCACTGATCTTATAATACACCGAAGCCGCTCCGGATACAATAGCGGAATTGCCGATTTTTACACAGAAATTTTTGTCAATCCGTCAAAAAGATATTTTTTTGACGATATACCTCTCCCATGGGAGCGGCAGTTTTACGACACAGCGCACCAAAATCCGATGCTGCCATCTGTGCCTGTACCATGCGGGCACAGGCGGCGTCCTGTTTTTCCAGCTTTGCCAGCGATGCCGATGCCGGCAGCGCCGCATTTTTCAGCAGGGGCAGCGCGCTTTTGCGTCCTCCCAGCAGGTGCAGGTAGGGGGGCAGGCTGTCGGTGCCGGCGGCGGTGTAGCCCAGTGCCGCATCCATTGCCAGCCGCCGCATCCGGGCACGGGGGTAGCGCACCGTGGTCAGGGCGTCCAGCAGCTGGGGCAGTGTGGTGCATTGCCCCACGGCGTTTTCCAGCCGGTGTTCCAGCCCCTCGGAGACTCCTCGCACCGCCACAAAGGGTTCCGGTCCCCGGCAAGCAGCACGCAGCAGGGCAAGCTGGCAGCGCCCGGCGGCTTCAAAGTCGGTGTACTGTCCCGCCGCCTCTGCCTGCCGGTACAGCTCCAGTGCCGCTGCAGGCACAAAGGGCTCCAGCGCCGCTGCCCCCTGCTGTGCCCAGAGAGTGCGCAGGGCGCTGGCACTGGCATAGCAGCCGTGGTCCGTCAGCGGCTGCCCGTGGTCCGCCCCCTGCCGGGGCAGGGGCACCGGGGTCAGGGCGGCGTTCTGCTCCAGGATCGCCCGGCAGTATTCCACTGCCAGATTGTTGTTGGGCTTGTCCAGCAATGCGGCAAGGGAGCCGTCCGGGTCCAGCGCCTGCACCGTCCCCTGCCTTGCGGCGGCAAAGCTCCGTGCCCCGGCGGCAAGCTGCGCCTTCAGTTCCCGGCGGTATTCCTCACTGTTCAGCAGCCGTGCCGCTGCCATCAGCCGCTCCGGGTCCGGGGTCTCCGCCCCGAACACCAGCCCATCGCAGCCTGCCGCCGCCAGCATCCGCACCCCTGCCCGGGCAAACGCCTCCGCCCCTGCGCAGGCACAGGGGGCAGGCAGGGCAAACACCAGGTCTGCGCCGCATTGCAGCGCCGCCTCCACCCGCACCGGCTCCGGCAGCAGGGGCAGCGCTCCCCGCTGGGTCAGCCCGCAGCTCATGGCGACCGCCACCCGCTGCGCCCCCAGCCTGCGGGCGGCAGCAAGCTGCCATGCGTGCCCGTTGTGGAAGGGGTCGTATTCGGCAATGATTCCGGCAAATTTCATGAAAGGGCTCCTTTTTCTGCCGCTCCCGGGAACCGGCTGCGGCAGGGTCCAAAAACCGCCGCCCGCCGTACCGGAAGCGCATAGTTTGTGAAATTTATGTCATGGTAACAGGAAAAACGCACCATTTGCTGGCGTTTGTGGGCAGGATGTACAAAAACCTTGTACACAAGTTTTACCGCTTTGCCCGGGTTGCGCCTTGAAAAGCAGTTTTACCTATTATATAATAAACACAGGAATCTGTAAATTTCTGTCCGCTCCGTGGACGGAAGCAAAAACATACAGGAGGCTACACGAAGATGAAGGTTCTGGTTATTAACTGCGGTTCTTCCTCCCTGAAGTATCAGCTGATCGATATGGACGGCGAGAAGGTGCTGTGCAAAGGTCTGTGCGAGCGCATTGGCATGGAAAGCAGCATGATCACCCATGAGGCAAACGGTCACAAGGCTACCACTCCGGCAATTTTCCCCACCCACACCGAGGCATTTGCTGAGGTGGTGAAGAAGATGACCACCGGCGAGGGCAAGTGCATCAACGATGTCAGCGAGATCAATGCTATTGGTCACCGCGTTGTCCACGGCGGCGAGAAGTTCAAGGCAAGCTGCCTGATCACCGATGAGGTCATCAACACCCTCCGTGAGCTGAGCCCCCTGGCTCCCCTGCACAACCCCGCCGGCATCCTGGGCATCGAAGCTGCCCGGAAGGTCTTTGGCAACATCCCCATGGTGGCTGTGTTCGACACCGCTTTCCACAGCACCATGCCCCCCAAGGCTTATATGTACGCCATCCCCTACGAGTACTACGAGAAGTACGGCGTCCGCCGCTACGGCTTCCACGGCACCAGCCACAAGTACGTTGCACACAAGGCTGCCGAGTATCTGGAAGAGCCCATTGAGCGCCTGAAGCTCATCACCTGCCATCTGGGCAACGGTTCCTCCATTGCTGCTGTGGACCAGGGCAAGGTCGTGGACACCTCCATGGGCATGACTCCCCTTGCCGGTCTGATGATGGGCACCCGCTGCGGCGACCTGGACCCCTCTGTGGTCAACTACCTGAAGTACACCCTGAACATCACCGGTCATGAGCTGGACGAGATCCTGAACAAGAAGTCCGGTCTGCTGGGTATCTCCGGCGTGTCCAGCGACAAGCGTGACGTGGAAGAGGCTGCTCTTGCCGGCAACCAGCGCGCACAGCTGGCTTCTGACATGCTGAACTACCAGATCAAGAAGACCATCGGCAGCTACATCGCTGCTATGGGCGGCGTGGACGCCATCGTCTTTACCGGCGGCATCGGCGAGCATGACGCCATTGCCCGTGCAAAGATCTGCCACCACATGGACTGGCTGGGCATCCGCATCGACACCGAGAAGAACAAGCATCCCGTGGGCGATGTGTGCGAGATCACCGCATGGGGCGCCAAGGTGCGCACCCTGGTCATCGCTACCGACGAGGAGCTGATGATCGCCCGGGATACCAAGGAAGTTGTGGAGAAGTAATTTCTGCTTCCCTGCCCCAAAGATCCTATAAGGAGCCGTGTTCCCCCGGGAGCACGGCTCCTTTTTTCAGCGTTTCGCCGGAATGCTTTGGGACAGTTTGTGTCATATCCACAAATAAAAGGTCGTTCGTTTGTTTTTTGGTTGACAAAAGCCCCGATTAACGGTACAATAGTAAAGTCCTCAATCCGAGGGCGTTTATCTATTCAAGCCCCTGGTAAGCTTACTGATCAGCGCGATGGTCCCAAAACCAAAGGTATGGTTACAATCCTTCCGTGGGCAAGAACTAACAAAAGAGGAGATACTACTATGTTTGAAGACAAGACTCTGGTCTGCAAGGACTGCGGTAAGGAATTTGTTTGGACTGCTGGTGAGCAGGAGTTCTACGCATCTCGCGGCTTCGAGAACCAGCCCCAGCGCTGCAAGAGCTGCCGTGACGCCCGCAAGAACGGCGTCCGTGGCGGCAACAACGGCGGCACCCGTCAGATGTTTGACGCTGTCTGCGCAGCTTGCGGCAAGACCTGCAAGGTCCCCTTCCAGCCCCGTGAGGACCGTCCGGTCTACTGCTCCGACTGCTTTGCTCGCATGAAGCAGAACTAAGCGCTGATTTCATTTTAAATCGGTAACAAAAGCCCCGCGACCGGGTGGTCGCGGGGCTTTTTGCATCTCTCGTATTTGTTTACATCAGGGGAGCAATGACCTTCAGCACCAGTCCGGTAAGGTGCAGCAGCTTTTTGCCCTGCCAGATGCTGCGCACCGTAGGCTTTACGGTGCGGCATTTTTCCAGCGTGGTCTGGAAATCCCCTTCAATGTCCCGGATGCAGTCTGCTCCGTACATCCACACCGCATTTTCAAAGTGATGGTACAGGCTCCGGTAATCCAGATTGATGGTGCCCACCACCGCCTCTCTGCCGTCTGCCACCACCACCTTGGCGTGGGTAAAGCCCGGGGTCCACTCGCTGATCTTTACCCCGGAGGAGAGCAGGGCGGCGTAGTGGGTCTTGGCAAGGGCGTAGGCAAAGCGCTTGTCCGGCACCCCCGGCAGGATCAGGTGCACGTCCACTCCCCGCTCTGCAGCAAACCGCAGGGCGGTCTCCAGCTCCCCGTCCAGGATCAGGTAGGGGGTAATGATGTGCACATACTTCCGTGCCCGGTTCAGCATGTCGATGTACACCATCTCCCCCACCCGCTCCCCATCCAGCGGGCAGTCTCCGTAGGGCACCACAAAGCCCGTTGCCTTCTCCGCCGCCGGGATGTTCCCGGTGAGGAACTGTCCGAACTCCGGTTCCTGAAAGATGCACCACATCTGCAGGAACAGCGCCGTCATGGACCGCACCGCCTCACCTTCCACCATGACGGCGGCGTCCTTCCAGCGCCCATACTTTTTCACCTGATTGATGTACTCGTCCGCCAGGTTCACACCACCGGTAAAGCCCACCCGTCCGTCGATGACAAAGATCTTCCGGTGGTCCCGGAAATTGTAGTGGGTGGACACAAAGGGGGTCACCCGGGAGAACACCTTGCACCGGATACCCAGTGCCTCCAGCCGCTTGGGATAGTCCCGTGGCAGGGTGGAAAACTCGCAGGTGCCGTCGTACATCACCCGCACATCCACGCCCTGCGCCGCCTTCCGTGCCAGCACCTCCAGAATGCGTCCCCACATGAGCCCTTCGTCTATGATGAAGTACTCCAGAAAGATATAGCGTTCCGCTTTTTCCAGCTGCCGCAGCAGCTCCGCAAACTTTGCCTCGCCGCCGTCAAAGTAGGTCACCCGGGTGTTCTCGTACACCGGGAAACCGCCGCCCCGCCCCTGCAGGTACTGCATCAGAGAGGCGGCGCCGGGGTCCTGCTGCCGCAGACGCTCCAGCGTTTTTTCGTCCTGTGGCAGCTGAGTGCGGGTCTCCCCTTCCAGCTCCACGAACCGTGCCTTCAGCATCCGGTGTCCCACGTCTTTTTTGGTGTACCAGAACAGGGGCACTCCCAGCACCGGCAGCACCGCTATGACCACCAGCCATGTAATGCGGACGCTGTTGTCCATGTCGATGTTCAGCAGGTAGCACACCATTGCCGCCGTCACCAAAGCGCTGCCGCCCAGATAGTGGGGCAGCAGTTCTCCGAACCACCGCAGGATGCTGAACAGTCCGCCGAACTGCAGCACCAGCAGCAACAGCACCAGCCCGAACCGGCTGAAGATCACGTGCACCAGCCCCTTCTGCCCCTTTTTGAGCAGACGGATGCCGCCGTCCTCAAAGCTCCGGACCTTGTCCTTCATATTCTGTTTCTGCTGCTGCGTTTTCTCCATGGTTTTCCTTTCTTCAGATCAGTCCCAGATGTGCAAAGGCGTTGTACAGTCCGTCTTTGTCCACATCGGTGGTCACATAGTCCGCTGCTGCCTTGATCTCCTCGCCGCCGCTGCCCATTGCCACCCCCAGAGCGCACGCCTCAAACATGGGGATGTCCACCTTGGCATCCCCAAAGGCGATGGTGTCCGCCTTTTGCGCTCCCAGATGTGCCAGCAGGGTCTCCACGGCGTGTGCCTTGGTGATGTCCTTTACCCCCATGTCACCAAAGAGGGCGGTCTCTCCGGCACCGCCCCAGGTGCCGTGCTGCATCTCCGGGAACGCCGCCCGGGCGTCCAGATGATCCTGATAGCGGTGCAGCACATAGCTGATCTTGTTCAGGTCGCTGCGGTACAGCTCTCCTTCCCAGATCATGCCGGGAAACGCCTGCCGGTAGTCTATGTCTGTGGACGCTTCCCGTCCCTTGCGGCGGCTGTACTCTGCCATGACCTGCACCGCCACATTCTTGAAGGTGGGGCTGGCAAACAGTCCGTTGTTGCTTTCCAGATAGAACTCCAGTCCCCGGGCGTTGAGCCAGTCCACGATGCGGCGGCACTGGTCTGCCGTAATGAGCTGGTGCATCACCACAGCGCCGTCGGACTCCACATAGCTGCCGTTGCCGCCGATGTAGCCGTCTATGCCCATGTCCCAGATCTCCTGTTTGTTCTCTGCCTTGCTGCGCCCGCTGCACAGGTACACCCGATGCCCGTTTGCCCGTGCCCGGCGGACCGCCTCCACTGCCGAGGCAGGCAGCCGGTTCTCATAGTCCACCAGCGTGCCGTCAATGTCGATCAGTAAGATCTTGCCCATAGAGTTTTCCTCCTGTAGTATTTTCTGTCTCTGCAGATAGCAGAATGCTCTGCCGCCGGGCAGGGAATCCACGCCCGATGGCTGCGAAAAACCGCCTTTTCCCCTGTGGCAGCGGCATTTCCCGGAGATTTTGCAAAAAGTGCCCCCGGAACGGGTCCGGGCACTGTCAAAACCGCCGGATTTGTGCTATTATGGGTGGGAAGAATGCCGCCGCACCTCTGTAAGGTGGCTGCGGGGCAAACAGTCTTGTTCCTATTATAATCTATCTCTGCCGTTTTTTCCACCGGAAACGACAGAAATCCCTCAGGAGGATCTGACAGCTATGAACAATCTGATCATCGGCATTGCAGGCGGCTCCGGCAGCGGCAAGACCACCCTTGCGCTGCGGCTCAAGGAGCGTTTTGGGGAGGACGAGGTGCGGCTGATCTCCCATGACAGCTACTACAAGCGCCACGACGACCTGCCTTATTCGGAACGCTGCAAGCTGAACTACGACCACCCGGACGCCTTTGACAACGCCCTGCTGATCTACCATCTGCAGGAGCTGAAGGCAGGGCGTGCCATCGACTGCCCGGTGTACGACTACGCCGACCACAACCGCAGCAACGAGGTGCAGCACATCGAGCCCGCCCCGGTGCTCATCGTGGAGGGCATCCTGCCCTTTGTGGAACCGGCGCTGTGCGCCATGTTCGACTACAAGATCTACGTGGACACCGACGCCGACGAGCGGATCCTCCGCCGTCTGGTGCGGGATGTAAAGGAGCGGGGACGGAGTCTGGACAGCGTCATTGCCCAGTACCTGACCACCGTAAAGCCCATGCACGAGGCGTTTGTGGAGCCCAGCAAGCGCAACGCCGACATCATCGTGCCCAACGGCGGCGAGAACACCACCGCCATCGAGATGCTGGCGCACCACATCCGCAGCCTCATCGAAAGGGCAAATATGCGCTGACCCATTTCCTGCCAACCGCAAAAGCTGCCGCCTCAAGGGGCGGCAGCTTTTTTGCCCCTGCAGGGTACCGGAGGTCAAGTGTTTCAGTAGTGCAGCACCAGCGCAACGAGTATGCAACAAGTGCCCAGAGTTTCCTCTCTGTTTTTGCCGGTTTTTCCCATGTGTTTTTTACATCCTGCCGATTTTTGACTTATTTTTGCGGTTGCATTGACATCTTATTCCAAAAGTGCTATACCGTAAACGGATTTTTTAGTGTCTTTTCCACACAAGAAAAGTGCTATTTATCACTCATTTGCTTTTAGGAGGGAGATCCATTATGACCAACAAAAAGTTCAAGGTCGCAGCCATGTCCCTTGCGCTGACTGCCTGTGTGGCAGCAGCCCCCTTGGTCGCCAATGCAGAGACTCCGGAGGGCGCAGCTCTGACCCATGCCCCTTCTGCCGCAGACCAGGCAGCTGCCGATGAGGACACTGTCGGCGTCGAAGCTGGCAAGGCTGATGATGCCAACAAGGCTGACGATACCAACAAGGCGGACGATGCCAACAAGGCTGACGATACCAACAAGGCTGACGATGCCGATAAGGCGGACGATGCCGATAAGGCGGACGATGCCGACAAGGCTGACGATGCCGATAAGGCGGACGATGCCGACAAGGCTGACGATGCCGATAAGGCGGACGATGCCGACAAGGCGGACGATGCCGATAAGGCAGACGATGCCGACAAGGCGGACGATGCCGATAAGGCGGACGATGCCGATAAGGCGGACAAGGCTGACAAGGTCGCCGACCTCAACGCCCCGGAAAATGCCGCTCTGGCAGAGAATGATCCGGAGGCAGGGATCTCTGCTCTTATGCCGGAAGGCGCCGCCCAGGCAGTGAAGGACGCCACCGTTGCCACCGTGCTGGACAAGGACGGCAATCTGGTCGGGTCTTATGACAGCGTCGATGAGGCGATTGAAAAGGCTGAGGATGGTGCCACCGTCCGGATCACCGAGGACACCACCACCCAGGGCATCAACCTCAACAAGAACCTGACCATTGAAGGCGTTGAAAGCACCACCACGAAACAGGACGCCGAGGGCAATATGGTGGAGACCACCGTGAAGCCCAAGCTGACCTTTGAGAACAAGGGCATCGCCCTGTGGAGCAAGTCCCTGACCTTCAAGAATATGCAGGTGGTAATGAATGGCATCGGCACCACCCCCTACACCGCAGAATGGAACTGGTCCACCGTTTGCGCCAGCAAGGATTCTACCCTGACCCTGGACAACACCGACATGGTGCTGGACGGCACCGGCACAGCCAGCAACGTTCACGCCATCTACTTCTGCAAAAACGACAAGCTGAACGTCAAGAACGGCTCTAACCTGACCATCCAGAACTACAAGCAGGACGCCCTGGAGTGGGACGGCGGTGACGGCGGCTATAACATCAACATCACCGACGGCTCCACCTACACCTCCGACCACAACCGCTCCGGCTTTACCGGCACCTTCCATGTGACGGTGGACGACAGCACCGTAAAGGTCATCAACAGCACCGGAAACGGCTCCAACGGCTCCCACTTTGATATCAAGAACGGCTCTGACGTAGAGTTCAGCAACAACGGCGTCCACGGTCTGTCTGCCGGAAACCTGAACATTGAGGATTCCACCGTTACCGCCAGCAACAACGGTTATAACGGCATCATCCTCACCGGCAAGGGCACCATCAAGGATTCCACCGTTACCATCACCGGCACCAAGGGCAAATCCTACTGGAACGCCGGTCTGCGTCTGCTGAAAAAGAATGCTTCCATGAAGGTGGAAAACAGCACCCTGACCATCACCGACAACGCCACCACCGGCGTATTCTGCGACAGCGGCAGCCAGTTTACCACCGACGATGCCTCTCAGGTCACCATCTCCAACAACAACGCCGCTCAGGATAATTGCAGCACCAAAAAGGACCTGGCACAGAAGGGCGGCGGTCTGGTGGTGCGTGAAAACGCCTCTGCAAAGCTGGGCAAAAACACCCACATCAACAACAACCACGCTGCCCTGGAGGGTGCCGACATCTTTGTGGAAAAGGGCGGCAAGCTGACCTTCTCCGTGACCAACGCCGGGGTGGGAGACAAGCTCACCGACTGCGACCACAAGATCGACGGCTGGTATCTGGACGCCAACGGCAGCCGCTGGAACTTTGACGCCGACGCCGAGTCTGCCCAGGACTTCCTGAAGAGTCTGGAGACCCTGCCGGAGGGCACCACTCTGAAGACTAATCCCGACGGCACCTACACCCTCACTGCTGGTCCCACTGGCTTTGCCCTGAAGGCTGCCCACGCCCAGCTGCCGGTGGAGCCGGAACCCGATCCGGACCCGGAGGAGCCCAAGACCCCGGAGACTCCCGAGACCCCGAACCAGCCTGATGCCCCGGTGGAGGAGGTCACCCCGGAGACCCCGACCGAGACCCCTGTGGAACCGGAGACTCCTGCCGCCCCTGCCGTGGCAGAGACCACCGCAGCTGCCCTGCCTAAGACCGGCGTGAACTGGATCGCTGCCCTGGCTATGGCACTCAGCGGTCTGACCCTCACGGTGGCTGGCTACCCGCCTGTTTGCCAAGGACCATCGCTAAGCCCCTGGGCTCTCCCGGTGCAAAGGCACGACCAGAGCTTTCATAGCAGTAAAAAAACCGGAGTTCCGTTTGGAACTCCGGTTTTTGCATTTCCGTGGATCAGCGGACGGAAGTACGCACCAGCGCACGCTTGAGGCGTGCCTGTGCCAGCTCGTATTCCCGCTCATCCAGATTCTTGCGGGCAAGGATCTCCTCGGCGCGCTTTCTGGATGCTTCGGCACGCGCCTGATCGATCTGCTCCGCCCACTCCCATGTGGTGGCGACCAGACGCACCTCCCCATCCAGCACGCTGAGCATCCCGCCCATGCAGGCTGCACGGCGGCTCTTGCCCTCGGCGTCCACGATATGAGCCTCGCCCATACCCAGTGCCGTGCAGTAATCCCCATGCCGTGCAAGGATCGCCAGATCGCCGTCGATGGCGCGGCAGACCACCCGTTCCGCCTGCCCGTCAAAGGCACAGCCGTCCGGCGTGACCACCGTCAGATGAAAGGTCGTCATGGTTTACCCTTTCTTCGCTTTTGCGAACACGTCATCAATGGTGCCCGCGAACAGGAAGGCGCTCTCGGGCAGGTCGTCGCACTCGCCGTTCAGGATCATCTTAAAGCCCCGGAGGGTCTCCTTCAGCGGCACATACTGACCGGGCATACCGGTAAACTGCTCTGCCACGTGGAAGCTCTGGCTCAGGAAGCGCTGCACCTTGCGGGCGCGGCTCACCGTGCGCTTATCCTCCTCGCTGAGCTCGTCCATGCCCATGATGGCAATGATGTCCTGCAGCTCCTTGTAGCGCTGCAGCACCTTCTGGACGGCACGGGCGATCTCGTAGTGCTCCTGTCCCACCACTTCCGGGCTGAGGATGCGGCTGGTGGAATCCAGGGGGTCCACTGCCGGGTAGATGCCCTGAGAAGCGATGTCACGGCTCAGCACCGTGGTGGCGTCCAGATGGGTAAAGGTGGTGGCGGGGGCGGGGTCGGTCAGGTCATCCGCAGGGACGTAGACCGCCTGCACCGAGGTGATGGAGCCCTTGCGGGTGGAGGTGATGCGCTCTTGCAGAGCGCCCATCTCGGTGGCAAGGGTGGGCTGGTAGCCAACGGCGGAGGGCATACGACCCAGCAGCGCCGACACCTCAGAACCTGCCTGGGTAAAGCGGAAGATGTTGTCGATGAACAGCAGCACGTCCTGATTCTTCACATCACGGAAATACTCCGCCATGGTCAGACCGGACAGCGCCACACGCATACGGGCTCCGGGAGGCTCGTTCATCTGACCGTAGACCAGCGCCGTCTTGTTGATAACGCCGCTCTCGGTCATCTCGCCGTAAAGGTCGTTGCCCTCACGGGTGCGCTCGCCGACGCCGGTGAACACCGAGTAACCGTTGTGCTCGGTGGCAATGTTGTAGATCAGCTCCTGGATCAGGACGGTCTTGCCGACACCGGCACCGCCGAACAGACCGATCTTACCGCCCTTGGCGTAGGGGCAGATCAGGTCGACCACCTTGATGCCGGTCTCCAGGATCTCGGTGGTGGACTGCTGCTCCTCGTAACTGGGAGCGGGACGATGGATGGGCCAATAGGCTTCCGGTACAGGGGCGGGCTTGTTATCCACCGGCTCACCCAGCAGATTGAACACTCGTCCCAGACACTGGTCGCCCACCGGCACCTTGATGGGATTGCCGGTATCCACGGCGTCTGTGCCGCGCACCAGACCATCGGTGCTGTTCATTGCAATGCAGCGCACCACGTTATCGCCGGTGTGCTGTGCCACCTCCACCACCAGCTTTTCGCCGTGGTTGTCGATCTCGATGGCGTTGAGCAGCTCCGGCAGCTGACCATCCTCAAACTGGATGTCCAGAACCGGTCCGATGACCTGAAGCACCTTGCCGATATGTTTTTCGGACATGGGCTACAACTCCTTCTTGATAATTTTCCTCTGAAGCCTTCCCCCTCGGGGGAAGGTGCCGAACGAAGTGAGGCGGATGAGGGGCAGCTGTGGTCAGATTCCGTCCACAAAAACGGCTTCTGAAGGGAGCTTTCCCTCATCAGTCACCTTCGGTGACAGCTTCCCCCAAGGGGGAAGCCTTAAATCAGTTCTTAATTCTCCGCACCTGCCACGATCTCGGTGATCTCCTGCGTGATGGCAGCCTGACGGGCACGGTTGTAATACAGGTTCAGATGGTCGATCATCTCACCGGCGTTCTTGGTGGCGGCATCCATGGCGGTGCGGCGGGCGGCAAGCTCACTTGCCACGCTCTCGCACACGGCGCCGTAGACGATCCCCGCCACATACTCCGGGATGATGGCGCTGAATACTTCCTCGCTGCTGGGCTTGTACAGGATCTGGCTGCGGCGTGCCTGTGCCTTCTGCTCCTCGGTGGGCTCCATGGACAGCGGCAGCACCTCCATGACGGAGGCGGTCTGGGTCATCATGGAATCAAACCGGGTGTAGCAGATCTTTACCGCATCGTACTCGCCCTTGAGGTACCCCTGGGTGATCTTGCGGGACAGCTGGAAGCACTCGCCCACCGACACATCTGCCGCCAGCAGGATCTCCTGGGTAAACAGGTTCTCCCCGTGGTGGGCAAAGTACTCTGCCGAGCGCTTGCCGATGGGCAGCACCAGATGGTCCCCCGGCTCCTGCTGTGCCAGCTTGAGCACATTGGAGTTATATCCGCCGGCAAGTCCCCGGTCGCCTGCAATGACGATGAGCAGGGTACGCCGGATCTCGCTGCGGCGCAGATAGGGGCTGCGGGCACGGGGGTCTGCAGCTGCAATGCCGGTCAGGGTCTCGTGCAGCGTTTCAAAATAGGGTCGGCTGTGCTCGACCCGCTCCTTGGCACGACGCATTTTGGAGGAAGCCACCAGTTCCATCGCCTTGGTGATCTGCATGGTGCTCTCTACGCTTTTGATGCGCAGCTTGATATCCTTCATGGAACCAGCCATGGGGGACGCCTCCTCTCCTTAATGCGCCTTGACGAAACCGTCGGTGTAGGCACGCAGCACGCTCTTCAGCTTCTCTTCGGTATCCTTGTCCAGATTGCCGGTGGTGCGCACCGTCTCCATGACGGCAGCACCGGCAGCGTCGCTGTCCAGATACTCGTACAGACCCTTCTCGTACTCTGCCACATCCGGCACCTTGACTTCCACAAGGTAGTCATGGATGGTAGCGTACAGGATCGCCACCTGCTTTTCCACCGGCACGGGAGCGGAACGGTTCTGTTTCAGCACCTCCACGATGCGCTCGCCCTGTGCAAGGCGTGCCTTGGTGTCGGCGTCCAGATCCGAACCGAACTGCGCAAAGGACTGCAGCTCCCGGTACTGGGAGTAGATCAGCTTCAGGGTGCCTGCCACCTTCTTCATCGCCTTGATCTGGGCGTTGCCGCCCACGCGGGACACCGAGATGCCGGGGTTCACCGCCGGCATAACGCCGGAGTGGAACAGCTCGGTCTCCAGGAAGATCTGACCGTCGGTGATGGAGATGACGTTGGTGGGGATATAGGCAGAAACGTCGCCTGCCTGGGTCTCGATGATGGGCAATGCCGTCAGGCTGCCGCCGCCCAGCTCGTCGGACAGCTTTGCAGCACGCTCCAGCAGACGGGAGTGGAGGTAAAAGACATCGCCGGGGTATGCCTCACGTCCCGGAGGACGGCGGATCAGCAGGGACAGGGCACGGTATGCCACGGCGTGCTTGGACAGGTCATCGTAGATGATCAGCACGTGCTTGCCCTTGTTCATAAAGTACTCGCCCATGGCGCAGCCGGAATAGGGGGCGATATACTGCAGGGGGGACAGCTCGGAGGCGGTGGCGGACACCACGATGGTGTAGCCCATGGCACCTGCCTCGGTAAGGCTCTGCACAAGGTTTGCCACGGTAGACCGCTTCTGACCGATGGCAACGTAGATGCAGATAACATCCTTGCCCTTCTGGTTGATGATGGTGTCCGAGGCAATGGTTGTCTTACCGGTCTGGCGGTCGCCGATGATCAGCTCACGCTGACCACGACCAATGGGGATCATGGAGTCGATCGCCTTGATGCCGGTCTGCAGCGGCTCCTTCACCGGCTGACGGTCGATGATACCGGGAGCACGGCTCTCGATGGCACGATACTCGGCGGCGTCAATGGGACCTGCCCCGTCGATGGGCTGACCCAGAGCATTGACGACCCGTCCGATCAACGCATCGCCCACCGGCACGGATACCACCTTGCCGGTGCGCTTGACGATGCTGCCTTCCTTGATGCCGGCATCGGAACCCAGCAGAACGATGGAAACAGTGTTTTCCTCCAGATTCTGCGCCATACCGAACTCGCCGTTATCAAACTGAAGCAGCTCGCCTGCCATGCACTTTTCCAGACCGCTGGCACGGGCGATGCCATCGCCCACCATGATGACCGTGCCCACCTCGTTCTGCTCAATGGCATTTTCGTAGTGCTTGATCTGGGCACGGATGATCTTGGAGATTTCTTCAGGTTTCAGTTGCATCTTTGTTTGTTCACCACTCAATTCTATAAAGCATTCTTTCGGGTGGAAATTCGATCCAGTTTTACAATGTCACGGAAGCAATGTCCCTGCGCAGGGCTGCCAGCCGGTTCTGCACCGTACCATCCAGCTCGGTACCCTCCATGTCCAGACGGATGCCGCCCAGAACACCGGGGTCCACTTTGGTCTTCAGGTCGATGGTCTTGCCGGTGAGTTTTTCCAGCTTTGCGTGCAGAGCCTGCGTCTGCTGTGCGGTCATGGGCACTGCCGAGGTAGCCGTTGCCTCCAGAATGCCGTGCGCCTGATTGTACCGGAGCCGGTAGGCGCGGGCACAGCCGGAAAGCTCCCGCAGAGTGCCTTTTTCGCACAGGATCTTCAGAAAGTTCAGCACATAGAGGTGGACCTGCCCCCGCAATGCTTCGTCCAGCAAGCCGCAGCGCTCCTTTTTGGGGATGCTGGGGGTGCTGAGCAGCCGCAGGTAGTCCGGGTTTGCCTTCAGCAGCTGTGCTGCCTGCTCCAGCTCACCCAGAATGCGGGTCTCCAGCCCTTCCTCTGCCGCCAGATCGTACAGGCTGCCCCCGTACATCCTTGCAGTTTCGGTCATGATGCTTCACCCACGTTTTTAATAAATTCGTCGATCAGATCCTTGTGGTCGGTCTCCTTGATCTCCCGCTCCACCACCTTGGATGCGATCTCCATGGCGATGCCGCCGATCTCGTCCTTGACCTCGTTGACCGCCTTCTTGCGCTCCTGGGCAATGTCCGCCTCAGCCTTCTGCTTCATGGCGGCAGCCTGAGCACGTGCCTCGCCCAGCATCTCCTCGCTGCGGGAGGCGGCGGTCTTCTGGGCGGCGGCAACGATCTGGTTTGCCTCGGTGCGGGCATTTTGCAGATTCTGCTCATACTCCGCCTTCATAGCTTCTGCCTCGGCACGGAGCTTCTGGGCATCTGCGATCTGGCTGTCCGCCTTTGCCTTGCGCTCGGCGATCACCTTTTTGACCGGATTGAGCAAAAATTTCTTGAAGATCAGCAGCTGGATCATCAGGTTGCAGATCTGGGCAAGAAATGTCCAGCCGTCCAGGGTGATCAACGCCTGATACAATTCCATAAGCGTCTCCTTTCGTTCTGATTTCGGATAACGCTTATGCCAGATACTTCATGAACATACCGGGTGCCAGGAAGATCAGCAGCAGACCGGTAACGAAGCCGTAAATACCGGTGGTCTCGGACAGTGCAACGCCGAGGATCAGGGTGCTGGTGACATCACTCTTGCACTCGGGCTGACGACCCACCGCCTCACATGCTGCAGCGGCAGCGTTGCCTTCGCCGATACCGGGGCCGATACCTGCGATCAGTGCACAGCCTGCGCCGATGCCGCAGCCTGCCAGAGCGATACCACGAGCCAGATACTGGAAATCAGTCATAAGATTTGTCCTCCTGAAAAATGTGTTTTAGGGGATGCCGGTGCGGAGGATCAGTCCTCCCCGGCAGCACGTTTGATGAAAATTGCGGTAAGGGTACAGAAGATGAATGCCTGGATGCAGCCGCCGAACCAGTCGAAGTACAGACCCGTAAAGGCGGGAATACCGATCTGGAACAGCTGGATCTGACTCAGGAATCCCGGCAGCCAGCCAAACAGGACATGGCTCAGGCTTGCCAGCGCCCAGTACAGCAGGGTGGAGATCACCGTACCGGACAAGATGTTGCCAAAGTGACGGAACGCCATGCTGACGGGGGTAGAGATCTCCGACAGCACATTGATGGGTGCCATGATGAACAGCGGGTCCAGCAGACCTTTGAGGTAGCTGAGGATGCCGTTGGTCTTGATCTTGTAGTACATGATCAGGACGAACACCACGATCGCCCATGCCGCCTCGGTGTTCAGGTCGGCGGTAGGACTCCACAAGCCCACTACGCTGATGAGGTTGCAGCCGATGCTGAGAGCGAAGATCGAGCCGATGAGAGGGATATACTTATCAAAGTGGTGCCCCATGTTGTCGTGCACGAACTGGTCCAGCCGCTCTACAATGAACTCCGCAGCTGCCTGCCGTTTGGAGACATTTTCCAGCCTGAGATCGTGTCCCAGCCAGATCGCCAGACCCGAAAGCAGCGCCATCACGATCCATGTGCTCACTAGGGTCTGGGTGATCTTGAGATCTCCCAGCAACGGGATCTGGGTATGGATGGTGTACAGGATCTTTGCGCCGTTCAGTTCCATTTGTTACGTTTCACCCCCTTCGTCACGGGGCTCCGCCGCCGGTGCCACCGCAGGTTCGGGGTCGTCCTCCACCGAGACGTCCACCGGTTCCTGCAACGGTTTCAGCGGCTTGTACTTGCCGGTTATTTGCAGATAATAGATCGTAACCCGAGGGAAAAACAGCGGCAGCACGCCTGCAAAAGGCTGGAAGCAGGGTGCCGCGATCGCCACGATCACCCACACCGCCTGCAGCAGCATACGGCTGTTGTAGGAAAGCTGTAATTTTGCCTTGCGCTTTTTCTCGTCCGGCTCGTCAATGACCTTTTGCACCATGAGGCAGATACCGGCAAAGTTGCCTACTGCCACGGCGGCACCTACCAGACTTGCCAGCACCACAGTATGATCGAACCTGATCCAGCCCACAAGATGCAGGGCTGCAAAGACCACCCACATGGCGGCGGTGCAGATCGCCGTGCCCCCTGTGATGCGCAGCAGCTGTTTTCTGGATTCCGGCTGCAGTTTCATATAAGAAAGACCTCCCAGCTCATTGATGTGTATTGAAGCCCACACGATGGGGTTTGTCTTTTTTCGTGCGGTCCATGTGTTCTTTTGCAAAGACCCAGAAGTTCTGCGCCCCGGCGCCAAGCCCCAGCAGGATCGCCGGCAGATACAGCCACTCTGCCCAGCCCCAGTTGCTCACCGCCCACCAGCAGCCTCCCAGACAGAGCACCAGCGGAAACAGCATATTCAGACCCAGCTGGGTCAGCCAGACCAGATCTTCCAGCGCTTTATACCAGCCTTTCACCCCGGTGCCCCTCCTTTCTGCCGCCTGTGCAGCGTACCAGTTTCTGGTTTTTATGCCAAAGAATTGAAATGGCAAAGAACCTTATAGAGATAGTATAATTCAAACCGGCGGATATTTCAATCAATTCTCCACCGAATTATAGTAAAATTTCATAGTTTCTTTACCATCCCGTCATAACTGTCCGTCCTGTGTGGAGTTTGTCCGCCTGTCGGTGCATCAATACCAAAAATGTGATAAGCTTTTTGTGCAGGATGCAAAAAAGGGCTGCCGCACCAGCCGGTGCGGCAGCCCCAAAAACCTTTTTGTGCTTACCAGAGGTTTGCAGTCTCGTTGTATAGACCCTCGTAGCTCTTGGCGGAAACATCCCAGCTGAAGTCGCACTCCATGCAGTGATGCACCAGGTTGTGCCAGTTCTTCTTGTCGTTGTAGGCGTCCTGTGCGTGGCAGCATGCCTCGTACAGCTCGTGGGCGCTGTAGCCTGCAAAGGTAAAGCCGTTGCCGTCGCCCATAGTGCTGTCGTGGATGGAGTCCCGCAGACCGCCGGTCTCCCGGACGATGGGAGGAGTGCCGTAGCGGCATGCCACCATCTGTGCCAGACCGCAGGGCTCGCTCTTGGAGGGCATGATGAAGGCATCTGCGCCGGCGTAGATCTCCTGAGACAGTGCCGGCTCAAAGCCGATGTAGGTGCCCACACGACCCGGGTGACGGGCGCACAGGTCGGAGAAGAAGTTCTCGTACTGAGCCTCGCCGCTGCCCAGGATCACCAGCTGGATGCCCCGGTCCACCAGACCGTCGGCAATGCTCTGGACCAGATCAAAGCCCTTCATGCCCACCATGCGGCTCACCATGCCAAAGACCGGGCTGCCGTCCTTGTCCAGACCGAACTTGTCCTGCAGGGCTTCCTTGCACTTTGCCTTGCCGTCCTCAAAGGTGTTGATGTCGTAGTTGAAGGGGATGTTCTTGTCGGTGGCAGGATCGTTGGCGTCCATGTCGATGCCGTTGAGGATGCCGCAGAGCTTGTACTGCTTCTCCCGCAGCAGAGCGTCCAGACCATAGCTGAACCAGGGGTCCAGGATCTCCAGTGCATAGGTGGGACTGACGGTGGTGATCTTATCTGCCGTCTCAAAGGCACCCTTCATAAAGTTGGCGCAGCCGTCGTACTCCACGATGTGCTGGTCCCGGCGACCGATGCCGCAGGTATCCTCCAGGATATCGGTGCCGTACTTGCCCTGATAGGCAATGTTGTGGATGGTGAACACCGTCTTGATGCGGTTGAACTTATCCAGATGGCGGTAGTACAGGTTCAGGTACACCGGCACCAGAGCCGTCTGCCAGTCGTTGCAGTTGATGATGTCCGGGGTGAAGTCGATGTAGAACAGGGTCTCTAAAACGGCACGGGAGAAGAAGGCGAAGCGCTCGCCGTCATCGTAGAAGCCGTACAGACCACGGCGCTTGAAGTAGTACTCGTTGTCCAGGAAGTAGTAGGTCACGCCGTCCACTTCTGCCTTGAACAGACCGCAGTACTGGCTGCGCCAGCCCACAGGCACCGAATAGTTGGTGACATACTCCAGCTTGTCACGGTACTTCAGGTCGCCGTACAGAGGCATGATGACCCGGGCGTCCACGCCGTCCTTCACCAGAGCCTTGGGCAGGGCACCTGCCACGTCCGCCAGACCGCCGGACTTTGCAAAGGGATTCGCTTCCGAAGCAGCATACAGGATTCTCATAGAATTGCTCCTTCCATTTGGAACTCAGAGGGTCCGTGTTCCCCTCCGCTGCCGGGCAGCGGCACGGATGTTCATACAAAAGAGCAGGCGGGAGCGCAGACGCTCCCGCCCCTCTCAAGAGGGGCTACCGGGGAGGAAGCCGCCCCTATGGATAAAACCTTGGGATCAGACCGTGTGGTTCTTCTGTACGTAGACCGGGAAGCTCTCGGTGCCGGACAGCTTCTTGCCGGCAGTGATCTTCACGTTCTTATCGGTGACCACGCAGTCCAGCTCAGCATCCGGCTCCACAACGGTGTCCTGCATGAGCACGCAGTTGCGGACCACAGCGCCCTTCTTGATCTTGACGCCGCGGAACAGCACGCAGTTCTCCACGGTGCCCTCGATGAGGCAGCCGTCTGCCAAGATGGAGTCGGTGACCTTGGAACCGGTGACGTAACGGGTGGGGTTGTCGTCACGGATCTTGGTGTAGACCGGGCTCTTCTTGGGGAACAGAGCTTCCAGATTGCTCTCATCGGTAAGCTTCAGGTTCTCGTCAAAGTAGCTCTTCATGTCGCAGATATGTGCCACATAGCCGGTGTACTCCAGAGCGTGGATGTTCAGGATGTTGACGTTGTGTGCCAGGATATCCCGCTCAAAGTAGATCAGACCACGGGAGGTCGCATCCTTCACCAGCTTGATCAGAGTCTCACGCTCGATGACGTAAATGTTCAGGTCCAGATTCTGGACACCGGAACGGTAGTCGTTGAACAGCAGCTCGGTAACACGACCGTCTGCATCCACGGTGAGGGTGTAGTTGTCGTTCTTGCGACCCTCGGGGATCTCGGTCTTCTGGTAGGCAATGGTGACATCTGCGCCGCTTGCCTGATGTGCAGCCAGCAGGGCGTTGAAGTCGTAGTTGACAGCGATGTTGGCATCGCTCATGACCACGTACTTCTCCTTCTGAGCTTCCAGGAAGTTCAGGATGGAGCCCAGAGCCTCCACACGACCGGAGTAGATCCGCACGCCCTTTTCTGCAAAGGGAGGCACGATGTTCAGACCGCCGTGACGGCGTGCCATATCCCACTCACGACCGGTGCCCAGATGGTCCATCAGGGAGTGGTAGTTCTTGCGCACCACGATGGAAACATTGGAAATACCGCAGTTTGCCATGCTGGACAGCACAAAGTCCACCATACGGTAACGACCCGCAAAGGGGATGGACGCCATGGCGCGCTCGGTCACCAGTTCGGGGACGGTATTATCATAGCTGTTGGGGAAAATAATACCCAACGCATTGGTGTTCTGGCTCAGCATACTTCCACACCCTCCTTGACGGATTCAAAGACTTTTGCGCCCTCCTTGACGGTAGCGCCTGCACCGATGGTAAGACCGGTGCCTACATGAGCGATGGGACCATCGCCGCCGACCCGGGCACCTGCACCCACCACAACGTTCTCAGCCAGGATGCAGCGCTTTACAACGGCACCTGCCTTGACCACAACGCCGTCCATCAGCACAGCGTCTTCCACGGTAGCGCCCTCTTCCACAACAACGCCTGCGCTCAGCACAGAGTGATGGACGTTGCCGTAGATCTTGCAGCCCTCCGTGACCAGAGAGTCCTGCACCACCGCACGGGGACCGATCTTCTGTGCGGGCAGCACCGGGTTGCGGCTGTAGATCTTCCACTTCTTGTCAAAGACGTCGATGCCGGAGTTTTCGGGGTCCAGGACCTCCATGTTTGCTTCCCACAGGCTGTCGATGGTGCCCACGTCACGCCAGTAGCCGGCAAAGCGGTAGGCGTACATCTTGCGGCCGTCCCGCAGCAGGGCGGGGATGATGTTCATGCCAAAATCGTTCTTGGACTCGGGATCTGCCTCGTCCTCTTCCAGATACTTCTTCAGGACATCCCAGTTGAAGATGTAGATGCCCATGGAGGCAAGATTGGACTTGGGTACCGGGGGCTTCTCCTGGAACTCGGTGATGCGGTCGTTCTCGTCCGCCACCATCAGACCAAAGCGGGAAGCTTCCTTCCAGTCCACTTCCATGACGGCAACAGAGAACTCTGCGCCCTTCTCCTTGTGGAAGCGCAGGAAGTCTGCGTAGTCCTGCTTGCAGATCTGGTCACCGGACAGGATGATGACATACTCCGGATCGTAGTGATCGATGAAGCTGATATTCTGGTAAATGGCATTTGCGGTGCCCTTGTACCAGTCGGTGCCCTTTGCCTGCTCGTAGGGGGGCAGGGTGTGCACACCGCCGTGGAGACGGTCCAGGTCCCAGGGCTGACCGTTGCCAATGTACTCGTTCAGCTTCTGGGGCTGGTACTGGGTCGCGATACCCACGGTGTCGATGTTGGAGTTCACGCAGTTGGACAGTGGGAAGTCCACGATGCGGTACTTACCGCCAAAGGACACTGCCGGTTTTGCCGTTTTCTGTGTCAGCGCATACAAGCGCGAGCCACGTCCGCCGGCAAGGATCATTGCCACAATTTCTTTTGCCATAGTTTTATTCTCCCCTTTAACATTTCCTTTTGGAAATGATAGTCAACAAGAAACAATATTCGGAAAAGATGTGTTATGCCTTGGATTCCTTGGGTTTACGGGTGGTTTTTGCAGCTGCCTTTTCTGCCTTGGGCTGGTCTGCCTTTGCCTTGCGGGCAGTCTTTTTTGCAGGCTTTTCCTCCGCAGCAGTCTCGGCTTTTGCTTTGCGTGTGGTCTTTTTGGGTGCTTTATCCTCAGCAGCATCTGCCTTGGTCTTGCGGGTGGTCTTTTTTACAGGCTTTTCCGCAGACTCTGCCTTTGCTGCACGGGGCTTTTTTGCGGCGGTCTTTTTGGAAGCGTCCGCCTTGGTCACCGCCGTCTTGCTGGTGCGCTTTGCGGGCACCTCAAAGTACAGGGTGCTCATGGGCGGCAGGGTGATGGTGATGGACTGTTCAAAGCCGTGCATGGGCTTTTTATGGGTCCGCACCGGCTTGTTGTGCACGGTGCCGGAGCCGCCAAAAGCGGCGTCGTCGCTGTTCAGGATCTCCTTGTAGGTGCCCGCCACCGGTGCGCCCATCGTGTAGCCCTCCCGGAGCACGGGGTTGAAGTTGCACACCACAAGGATCTGCTTGCCGGCGGTATCCTTCCGCAGGAAGGCGATGACGCTCTGCTGAGAGTCGTCGGGGACGATCCACTGGAAGCCTTCCCAGCTGTAGTCCACCTGCCAGAAGGCGGGGTGCTCCTTGTAGAAGCGGTTCAGGCTCTTGACGTAGTTCTGCAGCTCGGTGTGCTTGTCGTAGCCCAGCAGCATCCAGTCCAGCTGCTTTGCCTCGTTCCACTCGGCGAACTGACCAAACTCCTGTCCCATGAACAGCAGCTTCTTGCCCGGGTGTGCCATCATGTAGCCAAAGAAGGTCCGCAGGTTGGCAAACTTGTCGTCGTACTCTCCGGGCATCTTATTGATGAGGCTTCCCTTGCCGTGGACCACCTCATCGTGGCTGATGGGCAGTACAAAGTTCTCGCTGAAGGCGTAGAAGAAGCTGAAGGTGACCTTGTTGTGGTTGCCGGCACGGAACAGGGGGTCGGTCTTCATGTAGCTGAGCATATCGTTCATCCAGCCCATGTTCCACTTGAAGTTGAAGCCCAGACCGCCATCGGAGGCAGGCTTGGTGACCATAGGCCAGGCGGTGGACTCTTCGGCGATCATGTACTTGTGGGGATGGCGACCCAGCACCGTGTTGTTGAGCTTGCGCAGGAACGCCACAGCCTCCAGATTTTCCTTGCCGCCGTCCTTGTTGGGCTCCCACTCGCCCTGCTTGCGGTTGTAGTCCAGATACAGCATGGATGCCACTGCATCGACCCGCAGACCGTCGATGTGGTACTGCTCCAGCCAGTACAGGGCGCTGGAGATCAGGAAACTCTGCACCTCGCTGCGACCAAAGTCGAACACCATGGTGCCCCACTCTTTATGCTCGCCGCGCTTGGGATTGGGGTCCTCGTAGCACGCCTCCCCGTCAAAATTGTACAGACCAAACTGGTCCTTGGGGAAGTGGGCGGGCACCCAGTCCATGATGACTCCGATGCCTGCGGTGTGCATCTTGTCCACAAATGCCATCAGGTCCTTGGGGGTGCCGTAGCGGCTGGTAGGCGCAAAATAGCCGGTGACCTGATAGCCCCAGCTGCCGTCAAAGGGATATTCCATGACCGGCAGCAGTTCCACATGGGTGTAGCCCATTTCGGTGATATACGGGATCAGCTGATCCGCCAGCTCGGAATAGTTGTAGGGCTTGTCCCCTTCCTTCATCTTCCAGCTGCCGGCGTGCATCTCGTAGATGTTCATCGGACCATTGATCACGTCCGCCTTTTTCTGCTCTGCCTGCCATGCGTCATCGTGCCATCCAAATCCACTGATGTCGTAGACCTTGCTGCCGTTGGACGGGCGGGTCTCGGCGTGGAACGCATAGGGGTCTGCCTTGTACACCAGATCTCCTGCCCGGGTGGTCACGCAGTATTTATAGACATCGTATTCCTTCATGCCGGGAATAAACAGCTCCCACACCGAATCTCCATCCACCTTGCGCATGGGGTGGCTGCCCGGCTTCCAGCTGTTGAAATCGCCCACAACGCTGATTGCCGTTGCATGGGGTGCCCAGACACGGAAAACAACGCCTGCCTCACCGGCACGCGTTTCCAGATGTGCACCAAAGTAGCGATACGCCTCGCAGTTGTTGCCCTGTTTGAACAGATACACCGGCAGATCCGATGCATTGCTCTCGATCTTCTCTTCGGTCGGTCTCATAGCTTGCTCCTCCCCGTGCAGCCCCCAAAAAGCGGGACTGCAAGCTTTTACTCCTCTATATTAAAGAATTTTGCCGCAATTTTCAAGGCTTTTCCGTTAAAATTTACCATAATCTTTTCGGGTATATTTCTCTGTTATATACACACTCCCCAATTTTTTACAAGAAATATCGTATAACCTGCCTATATAACAAAAAAACGGAGCCTCTGCCCGTCTCTTTTTTTACAAAAGACAGACAAAAGCTCCGTTTTTATTTTTGCTGTTTGGGCAGGATGCCGGAGATCAGTCCAGCACGTAGACGTTCACCTGAATGGCGCCGTTGATGACGCTTTCGGCGTAGGTCTCGTAGAACAGGTCCACCAGGATCTGTCCCTTCTGCACCGCAATGCCGGTATCCGTTGCCACGGCGTAGCCGTAGACGAATTTGCCGTCGGTGGAGGTGATATACAGCTTGGTGCCGTAGGGGATCACATCCGGGTCCACCGCCACGGTACCGTAGCCCAGACCCAGACCGGACGAACCCTTGCCGGTGCGGGAATAGTAACCGGTCGCCTTGCCGGTAAGCACCCGGCTGTAGCTCTCCGGGGCGTCGGTGGTGCCGTCCTCACCGGTCAGGGGGGACACCGGGGCACCTGCGCCGTAGGTCTTGATCACGTGGTTGGTGGGCTCCACGGTGGTGGTGGTATCCACCACGATGCTGTTTTCCAGCTCACCGTCCACATAGCGGTCCCGGGTGGTCACCGTCTGCTGCCCCTCTGCGCCGTGGCGCATGGTGGTGGTGCGTCCGGTGTTCCGGAAATACAGGCTGGTGTAGACATACTCGGTGTCGTAGGGGATGGTCTGGGTCTCCACCCGGTCCTGATAATCCACCCGGTGCACCACGATCTTGCTGCCTGCGGTCACCAGATGGTTCAAAGCAGGCTCGGTGTAGTCATCCCCCTCCAGGGTGATGCCGGCGCGCTCCAGCGCATCCGCCACGGTGCCGCACACCATCTTCACCGGGTATTCCTGTCCGTCTGCCTGGATGTTGACGGCAAACGCCCGTGTGATGCTCAGGCTGGCAAGGTTGCCGCCAAAAGCGGTGTAGTAAACTTCGTCCCCTTCTTCGGACTGGATGCCGGAGAGGTTCATCACCTGTGCAGGGTCGGTCTCGGAGGTCAGCAGGACCTGCCGTGCCCCATTGGAGTCTGTGACGTAGGTCAGCCGCAGATTTGCAGCGGTCACACTGAGTGTGGCAACAAGACACACGACCATGACACAGAACGCCAGCACACGGGAAGAGGCTGCACTCTTGCAGCCCAATGCTTTTTTCTTTACGGAAGCGATACGAGACAACTCCTCTCTTCTCTGATTTTGCTGCGGCAGCGGACACCCTACCCGGTGCCCCTGCCGCCCGGACTGCAGGAGGTGGGCCCCCACAATCAAATACGATGCTCTCTTTGTAACAAAAATGAGCATCGTACCACAATTCGGACTTACGTTTCTGTGGCAGATCTCCGCCCGGGTGCACGCCCCATCTGCTGTGCACCCTGCCGCCCCAAAGAACGGCATTTCACTTCATCCAGATAATTTTTAAACGCTGCAACGTCTGTTGAGCGGTTACCATCTTACCAGACCAAAAACGCTTTGTCAAATCGCCCTCCGGAAACTCGTTATTTTTTTGGCATAGTTTTTTGTGCAATTTTAACAGTGTTTTCTCCAAAAAATTGTTTTTTAGGTCGTTAACTTCCGATTTTTCTGTGATATTTTTCCTTCTTTTGTTCACGAATTTTTAACATTTGTTTTACGCTGCAGGGGGGCAAAATGCCCCTTTTCCACGTCTTTTTTTCCATCGTGGAAGGGCACGGAAATCCGCCGTACAGCAGAGAAATCCGCTTTTTTGAGTTCCCGTTTATTTCCCATTTTCCGCCCCCGGAGTTTCTCCCCGGACGCCCCTGTGAGCAAGTTGCACACCAGTCGAAATCGCTGTATTTCAAGACCACACTATCCCCGCCGCACCGCCGGCGGTACAATCAAACAAAAAACAGAAAGGAAGGTAATCCCATGGAAATCAAGATCATTCCCCGGCTGTGCGGAGGCACCGAGTTTGAAGCACAGCCCCACCGTCTCCACCTGGGCGGGCAGAACGCCGAGGGGGTGGACACCCTCCACTTCACCCTGCCCCCGGCGTGGCAGGAGTGCACCGTCACCCTCTACCTGCGCCGAGGGGACGGCAGCACCACCGCTGCCGTGACCCTCAGCGCCGAGGGCACCGTGGTGGTGGACCGCCGCCTTACCGGCGGCACCGGCGGGCAGTGGATGGTTGCCGCCCTCAACGGCTCCGGCTACACCGCCTACAGCCGCCCCGGCAGCTACGACACCTACGCCACCCTGCCCACCGATGACATTGCCCCGGACCCCACCCCCTCCCTGTACCAGCAGTTCGTGGCGCAGGTGCTGGAGCACGCCAACACGGCGCAGGCAGGGGCAAAGCGTGCCGAGGACGCCGCCCAGCAGGCGCAGGAGGTCATTGCCGGTGCCGGGGAGGTGTACGCCGTCAAGACCCACAGCCACACCGCCGCTACCCAGAGCGCCGCCGGGTTCCTCAGCAGCTACGACAAGAAAAAACTGGACAGCATCAACTGGAACGCCACCGCCGGTATCACCGCCTCCACCGGCACCAGCTTTATGCGGTGCAGCAACGGGGTGCAGCTGTGCTGGGGCACCGTTGCCGCCGATGCCGCCTCGGTACGGCTGCCTGCCCCTTTTGCCAACACCGGCTATGCGGTGTCCTTTGCGGGGGTGGGGGCGGCAGACCGGTACCTTGCCCCGGAGGGCAAGACCACCAGTACCTTTACCCCCGGCGGCAGCGGCGCTTTTGACTACCTTGCGGTGGGACGCTGGAAATGAGAAAGGAGGTGCATCCTCATGCTGCAAGTCTACTCCCTCGCCAAAGACGGCGGCAGGCGGCTCAGTGCCAATTTCCGCCTCCGGGAGTTTGCCTGCCGGGACGGCAGCGACCCGGTGTTTATCGACACCCGGCTGGTGCAGGTGCTGCAAAGCATCCGGGACCACTTTGGCAAGCCGGTGACCGTCACCAGCGGCTACCGGACCCCCGCATATAATAAAAAGGTGGGCGGTGCCGCCTACAGCCAGCACTGCTGCGGCAGGGCGGCGGATATCCGGGTGCCCGGCGTACCCGTGGAGCAGCTGGCGGCATACGCCGAGAAGCTGCTGCCGGACACCGGGGGCATCGGACGGTATCCGGCAGCAGCCCACCGTCCCACCGGCTGGGTCCATATCGACACCCGCCCCGCCAAAAGCCGGTGGAAGGGGTGACGCCATGGAAACCATCCTGTCCGCCCTCATTGCCGGAGCGGTGACCCTGCTGGGGGTGCTCATTGCCAACAGCCGCAGTCAGGCGGTCACCGATACAAAGCTGGAAGAGCTGACCCGGGAGGTGCGGGAGCACAACAACTTTGCCCGCCGGGTGCCCATCCTGGAAGAACAGATGAAGGTGGCAAACCACCGCATCGCCGATTTAGAAGCCCATGAGAAAGTGAGGTACTGAATATGAAGACCAACATTTCCGCCGCCACCATCGCCCGCACCGCCGCTCTGGCACTGGCACTGACCAACCAGCTCCTCAGCGCCTGCGGCAAGCCCCTGCTGCCCATCGAGAGCCAGCAGCTGGAGCAGCTGCTTACCAGCGGCATCACCGTTACCGCTGCCCTTGTGAGCTGGTGGAAGAACAACTCCTTTACCCCCGAGGCAATTGCCGCCGACCGCTATCTCTCCCGCCTGAAGCAGGAGCACTGACTGCGCCCGCCCTTATATAAGGTATAGGGACCCGGCGCCGGGACGGCTGCCGCCTTCCCGTCTTACACATAACTGCATTACACCCAACGGAGCTGCTGCACAAATGATGTGCGGCAGCTCCCTTTTTTGTGGGACGAAGTTTCGTCCATGCGTTACAAAAGTGCAACAAGCTCTCGTACCTGCGTTACAAAAGCGCAACAAAAATTTGTGTTTGTTACCAAATTATGTACGATTCTTTTAGTCCAGCCTCCAAAAATGTAGAATTGATGCAGCTTTTCGTTTACAATTCCCCCGGCATGTGGTATAAAAAAGGTAGGCAGACCTGTAAGGCAATAAAGTACTATATCCGGTACTTTGCTTATGCGATCCAGCCTTTACGGATCATGTTACATCTGAAAGGAGCCGACCATCATGACGAACAAGAAATTCAAGCTCGCTGCCACTGCTGTTGCTCTGACCGCCTGTGTTGCTGCGCAGCCCCTTGCGGCTCACGCTACCACTGCGGACGAAGTTGACGCCGCCCCTGCCGATGCAAAGCAGGAGAACGTTGCCGCCGACGAAAACCAGCAGACCCCTGCGGAAGAAGCCCCTGTGAACAAGCAGGACCCCGAAAAGGCTACCCCTGTACTGGGCGAGGGAGAGACCGAAGTCAAGTACGATCATGAGAACCCCATCCAGAGCCCCGATGGTTCCACTCTGAAAGGTGACATCATCAAGAAGGATGAGTCCACCGAGGAGAAGCCTGAGGTGAAGCCTGAGGAAAAGCCCGAGGAAAAGGTCTCCGCCGGTGAAACCACCGAGGAGAAAAAGGACCTGACCGAAGAGGGCAAGAAGATCGGTGAGGCAGAAAAGACCGAGAAGGTGGACACCGAGACCACCGAGCAGAAGCCCAACCCCGGTGCAGAGCCTATCCCCGATACCACCAAAAAGTCCACCACCGATATCAACCTTGATGGTTCCCTTACCCGCAAGGATCCCGTGGTCACCCCCGGCACCGAGACCTCTACCACCACCGGTACCGGCAACGCCAAGGCAGATCTGGACCCCGTTGTCACCGAGACCCCCAAGGAGAACATCGACCTTGAGAAGGAACTGGGCAAGGTGAACCCGGACATCGCCTGGGATGCCGCCAAGGGCACCGACGCCGGCAATAACTACAAGGTGCAGGAAGTCAAGAACGACCCGACCGGCACCAAGCAGACTCTGGTGCTCCGCAAGGAAGAGACCAAGACCGGCGAGATGACCGCCGAGGAGATCGCCAAGCTGCTGGAAGCTGACAAGCCCACCGTGAATGCGGACGGCAGCTACACCCTGACCCGTACCGAGAAGTATCTGGACGAGAAGGGCAACGAGCAGACCCGTACCACCAACATCACCGTCACCGGCAGCACCGTCACCATCAAGACCACCACCGATCTGACCGTCTCCCGTGAGAAGTTTAAGAATGACGGAGCAGCAAGCATCCCCACCGATGTGGTGCTTGCAGAGGTCAAGCTCAATAACGGCGAGTCCCTGCCCTACACCAAGCTGGACGAGATGCTGACGGAAAAGGGCGGCAAGGACGCCAATGGCGTAAAGGACGGCACATACACCTACAAGGAGACTGCCGAGGATGGCACCGTCCGGGAGTACACCATCAAGATCGACACCACCAGCACCGAGCAGCTGTCCAACGCTGAGATCGTTGCCAAGCTGAACAACGACCGCTACTCCGTTGAGGGCGGCGATATCTACTACCGTGCCGACAACGGCGAGCGGGTAAAGCTGACTGTGGGTCAGAACACCGCACTCCGCCGGAACCTGTCCATTGAGGTCAGCGTCACCGAGACCAAGAAGGGCACCACCGAGGCTCCCGACAAGGAAACCGCCGAGAACGAGGTCAAGGACAAGGCGCTGCGGGAGGCTCTGTACAAGGCTGCCTGCGGCATGACCACCGACGAAAACGCCCGGGCAGAGCTGAAGAAGGCAATCGATGCAGGCACCTTTAACCGGGATGAAGGCGGCGTCTTTACTGCCACGGTAGACGGCAAGACCTACAGCTTTGAGTATTACGGCGCAAAGGTCGAAACCACTGTCACCGATGCGGTTGATCCCACCGTCCCGGGCAAGGATCCGGATAAGATCACCGATGTGAAGGACAACTTCCTCGCCGGTTCTGCTCTGGTCACTTACGGCAAGGTCAGCTGGACCGATACGGAGACCGGCAACTACCACGAGGTCACCGGCAACGCCGGCACGGTCATTCCCACTCCGATGGAAGGCAACACTACGGCTAAGTACGATGAGCAGGGTCGCCTTATCGGCTTTGACGAAGTTACCACGGACAAGAACGGTCACACGGTCACTACCACCTACTACATCACCTACAGCACCCTGACCGACGCCGAGAAGGAAGCTCTTGCATGGGACGCCCTGCTCAAGGAGCACCCCGGCAAGACCAAGGAAGACTTGATCGCCGAGGGCTACAAGAACGTCCGCTTTGAGGGCGATGTCACCAAGGCAGAGTGGACCGTCACCAAAAAGACCGATGGCACGGACGTAACTACTGAGACCCTCAACAAGCACCTTGTTGCGGAGGGCAGCGATAACTTTAATTACAAGTTCAGCGATGACAAGTCCACCCTTACCGTTGATGGCAAGGTTTACACCAAGGGTGCAGACGGCAAGTACACCCTCATCGAAAAGGACGGCGACAAGACCACCACCTACACCGTCACCCTGAAGGAAGAGGAACTCAAGGATGAAGCTGCCATCAAGGCTATGCTCGCCAAGGAGTTCAAGATCGACGAAGGCAAGATCACCCTGACGGGCGACGGCAAGACCGCCACCTATACCGATGGCAAGACCACCGTTACCATCGACTACAGCAACCTGAAGAAGAACACCCTGACCATCGACAAGTCGGTGGACGAGTCCATGCAGACCACTGTGGACGCCAAGGATCAGGCTGCTCTGGATGCGGCATACGATAAGTTCTGGGATGACATCCTTGCTAAGTATGAAAAACTTGACAAAGACAAAGGCGAAGAGCTTTGGGTCGGCAACATTCAGGTCAAGGGCAAGGACTCCAAGGAAGAGGTCATCACCTACCTCAAGACCTCTGTCACCCATGCGGATATGACCCCCGAGCAGCTCATCAAGGCTCTGAACGACCAGAAGAAGCTGGCACAGAAAACCGAGGTCAAGGTCAACGAAGGCACCTATTATGAGGAGACTCTGAAAAACTACTACTCCGGCAAGGGAGATTTCGAGCATGATTATACTCCCTGGTATGATTACTATGGCGTCACGAAGGGCGACTACATCAGTCATCTGGACCTTGCTTCCAGCGCCAAGCTGGACCTGCTGCCCGGTGAGGACGGCAAGTCCCAGACCACGGACTGCGTGCTGGTGAACCCCAAGCTGGAGTGGAACTACAGCGCCGAAAATCTGCTGGCAGACCAGAGCAAGCTGAAGAATAAAGACAAGAACGTCAATGTGGGTCTGGACAACAAGATCAGCTACGACACCGCAAATGGCGAGAAGACCGGTCACTACGAGTACGACCGCGGCTGGAACAACAAGCCCACGTCCAGCGCCTTCTACAAGGTCACCGGCACCGTGGCTTACGATGCAGTCAAGGACGAGAATGGTAAGGTCAAGCTGTTCAGCGGCTGGAACGCCGAAGTGGACGCCGTCAACGCCTATCTGGCTGCTGTTAAGAGCGACAAAACCTACGATACCCTCACCGAAAAAGAGAAGCAGGAGATCCTCAGCACCTATGTTGTGAAGCTTGGCGACTCCGACTCCAATCCCGGCTCCCCCAAGGGCTATCAGGTCTACAAAAAGAGCTCTACCATGACTGCCTACGGCTACATGACCCGGGACGCCAACGTCTGCACCAACGCCACCGCCTCCAAGCAGGATGGTAGCAGTCGGTACGTGGGCGGCTACGACCTGATGATCTCCAAGCTGGTCCAGGTGCGGGAAGGTCAGGTAGTGGGCGAGAACCAGTCCTCCATCAAGACCCTGTTTGCTCCCATCAGCGTCCGCTCCACCTCCACCAAGACCAACAGCAGCATGACGGTGGATAAAAAGACGACCAGCACTCCTGTTGAAGAGTGGGCTACTGCCGGCTGGGGCACCCAGACCGACGGCGAGTACAAGTGCGATGTGGACCGTGAGAAGGAGCGGAGCCTGTGGCAGTTTGGCTACAGCGATGGCGGCTACAAGAGCTTTACCAACCTGATCCGCAATGTCTTTACCGGCAAGGATACCGGCAAGCAGGAAAGCGGCTTCATCAAGTACCTCTACTACACCGAGAAGAACGACAACAACGACAGCCCCGAGCTGAAAGCCGAACAGATGGTCACCACCGTCAAGAAGGACGCCGCCGTGGATTACACCTACACCACCGTGGAAGTCCGTGACGTGCTGATCCCCGGCGTCATCGAGACGGTGCTGCCCGCCGGTGATGACGAGGTCAAGGAGCCGGATGCACCTGCCACCGAGGAGGTCACCCCCGCTGCTCCCGAAGCATCTGTTACCCCCGCAGCCCCGGAGACCCCGGCAGCTCCCGCAGCTCCCGCAGCTCCTGCAGCGGACGCCACCATCTCCGCACTGCCCAAGACCGGTGTCAACTGGACCGGTGCCCTTGGCTCCGCCCTCAGCGGCATGGCACTGATGGTCGTTGGTGCCTTTACCAGCCTGAAGTACAAGGAAAAGCACTAAGCACCCTCCGCTGCCCTTGTGCGGCATGATCCCCGCTAACTTCCGGGCACACGCAACGCCCAGGATCGCATAACAAACGCCTCCCCGGTTCATCGCCGGGGAGGCGTTTGTTGTTGTAGCATAGGGAAAAATGTGATATTATTATCTTGCTGCCCTGCTCCAATCTGGCAACAGAAAGGAGGTGCGCCCAGTGAATGGACCTCTGATCGACCTTCTCGTGACTGTCGCAGCAGACGTAATATCATATTATGTCTGCAAGTGGCTTGACCGTCATCGTAAGGGCAAGTAAGCACAAATGAACCCCCTCGGAGCTGCTCTCTCCGAGGGGGTTCGCTTTTGTGCGTCCAAAGAAACCTCTGATCGATTTCCTTTCGCTATCTTTATTATATGCATCTGCGCAGAAAAGTCAATACACACGCAAAAAGTTCATAATTGCGTCAAATTCATCATCGTATTGCTTCAAAGCGCATCCAGCTCGCCCCTTACGGGGCAACCGCCGGACATGCGCTGTCGTGCTCCCCGGTTCTCCCGGAATGCTGCAGCAAAAAAAACGGTCCTGCCGAGGCAGGACCGTAAAACTGCATCTGAAAAATAGATCAGCGCTTGGAGAACTGGGGAGCACGACGTGCAGCCTTCAGACCGTATTTCTTACGCTCCTTCATACGAGGATCGCGGGTCAGGAAGCCAGCCTTCTTCAGCACAGCACGGTTCTCGTCGCTCTGCTGCAGCAGGGCGCGGCTCAGACCGTGACGGATAGCGCCAGCCTGACCGGAAACGCCGCCGCCGGAAACGCGGACAACAACGTCATACTTGCCCTCCAGACCCAGCAGGACCAGCGGAGAACGGACGATCAGCTTCAGGGTCTCCAGACCAAAGTAGTTGTCGATATCACGATCGTTGATGGTGATCTTGCCGGTGCCGGTGTAAACGCGAACGCGGGCAACGGAATCCTTACGACGACCAGTGCCGTAGAAATAAGGTTTGGTTTCGTACATGTTCGATTGCCTCCTTCTTAGAACTCGATCTTCTCGGGCTTCTGAGCTGCGTGAGCGTGCTCGGCACCCTGGTAGCAGTGCAGGCGGGTCAGTGCCTTAGCACCGATGGTGTTGGAAGGGATCATGCCCTTGACAGCGTAGGTCATAGCCAGATCGCTGTGCTCAGCCATCAGCTTGCTGTACTGGACCTTCTTCAGGCCGCCGATGTACTTGCTGTGGGTGATGTGGAACTTCTGCTCAGCCTTCTTGCCGGTCAGAACTGCCTGATCGCAGTTGATGACGACCACGAAATCGCCGCAGTCCACGTTGGGGGTGAAATCGACCTTCTGCTTGCCGCGCAGCAGAACGGCAGCCTCAGCAGCGACGTGACCCAGGCTCTTGCCGGCAGCGTCGAGCAGGTACCACTTGCGCTCGACTTCAGCGGGCTTTACGAGAGTAGTGCTCATATCTATTTCCTCCTGATAAGCTTTTTGTACGTTTCAGGCGCCCTTTCTGGGGGCGCGTGTGTCAGTATACATCATAAAAAGGTCCGTGTCAACATCATTTTCGGATTTTTTCAGCCCAATATTTTAAATCTCTCAAATCCTCCTGTTTTCTCTTTAAATCTCACGTTTTCTGATTTTGGATTTTCAAAAAACTTTTTTGCCCGCCGGGGCATATTTTCCCTTTGTGCCCGCTACAATTTTGCCCGCTGTTGTGCTATACTATAAAGGATATGGGCAGCCTTTGCCGCCCGCTTTAAACAAGGAGAATATTTCCATGCCAAACGACATCGACCACAACTCTTCTGCCCAGCGCCGCAGCGCAAAGCTGCTCACCGCCATGGGCATCTTCATCTGTCTGGGCATTGTCGCCTACATCATCCTTACCCTTGTGGTAAACCGCCACACCCCCGCCAACCCCGACACCCGCTACACCGGCTCCAACGGGGTTTCGGTGTACTACGACAGCTCCATCTGGAAGGAATGCGGCATGACCGAAGATCCCTCTCTGGGCACGGTGCTGCAGCTTTCCACCGCCGAGTCTGCGGACAAGGATGACTACCAGACCGTCATGTTCCAGCGGGGAGACCAGGACACCTATCAGGATTTCCTTGCCCAGTCCCAGCAGGACCTGCGCACCGCCTACGGCGTCATCAAGCCCCGGAAGGCAAACATCACGGTGGAGGGTGCCACCGTCACCGCCGTGCGCTGTGATATCCAGACCTACTACGCCGTCCTTGCCACGGTCCAGTACCCGGACGGCGAGGTGCTTTACATCTCGGGGCTTACCAAGCTTGCCTCCATCAATGACATCGTCAACCTTGTAGAAAGTGTGAGCCTGTCATGAGTGAACCAAAAGCAATGCAGCGCCTGTGCGGGCTGATGCGCAAGGCGGTGCAGGATTACGATATGATCGCCCCGGGGGACCGGGTGATGGTGGGTGTTTCCGGCGGCAAGGACAGCGTGGCGCTGACCATCGGGCTGGCACTTCTGCGCCAGTACATCGGCTTTGACTATGAGGTGGTGGCGGTGACGCTGGACCCCCAGTTCGACCACCAGTCCATGGATTACTCCGCCCTCAGTGAGCTGTTTGCCCAATACGGCATCCCCTACCACATCCGCCGCACCGAGATCGGTCCGGTGGTGTTCGAGTACCGGAAAGAAAAGAACCCCTGCGCCCTCTGCGCCAAGCTGCGCCGGGGTGCCCTCCACACGGCGGCACAGGAGCTGGGCTGCAACAAGGTGGCTCTGGGACACCATCTGGACGACGCCGTGGAGACCTTTTATATGAACCTGTGGCGGGAAGGGCGCATCGGCTGCTTCTCCCCCGTCACCTACCTGTCCCGCCGGGACCTGACCCTGATCCGTCCCATGGTCCTTGCCACCGAATACGAGGTGCAATGTGCAGTGCGGGAGGCAGGGCTGCCCATCGTCAAGAGCCGGTGCCCCGCCGACGGCGTCACCGTCCGGGAAGAGACCAAGGAGTTTGTCCGGGAGCGCTGCCGCACCGACCACGCTTTCCGGCAAAAGACCCTCCACGCCCTGCAGGAAAGCGGCATTGACGGCTGGCGACCCCTGCACACCGGGCGGGGCAGTTTTACAGTATCAAAAAAGGAAGTTGAAGATCATGCAGACCCAACCCTTTGAAAAACATGTCTGGGCAGAGATCGACCTCGATGCCCTGCGCTATAATTTCCGCATCGTCAAGGCACGTGCCGGGGACCTGCCCCTGTGTGCCGTGGTAAAGGCGGACAGCTACGGTCACGGTGCGGTGCAATGCGCCCGCATCTTTGCGGAGGAAGGCGCCGCATGGCTGGCAGTGAGCTGCCTTACCGAGGCGGTGCAGCTGCGCAAAAGCGGGCAGACCCTGCCCATTCTGGTGCTGGGGCATGTGCAGCCCAGTTACGCTGCCGCCCTCATCGCCGACAACATCACGGTGGCGTGCTATTCCATGGCACAGGCGCAGGCGCTGAGCGCCGCCGCCCTTGCTGCCGGCGGAAAGGTAAAGATCCACCTGAAGGCGGACACCGGCATGGGGCGCATCGGCTTTGCCCTGCGCACGGACTTTGACGCCGCCATCCGGGAGATGCTGGCGGTCTGCGCCCTGCCGGGGCTGGAAATGACCGGTCTGTTCCAGCATTTCTCGGTGGCAGACGACACCAGCGCCGAAAACGTTGCCTACACCGCCCAGCAGCACGCCCTGTTCGTCAAGGCGTTCCACGCCCTGAAGGATGCCGGGCAGGAACCGCCGCTGGTGCACTGCGACAACTCCGCCGGGGTCATGCTGCACCCGGATTGGCCGGAGGGGCTGCCCCGGCAGCGCTGCATGGCACGCCCCGGCATCATCCTCTACGGCTACGACCCCAGCGACGAGGTGCGGTTTGGGCAGTTCCGCCCGGTGATGACCCTCAAGACCGTGGTGAGCATGATCAAAGAGGTGCAGCCCGGGCAGTCTGTCAGCTACGGTCGCCGGTTCATCGCAGACAAGCCTCTGCGGGTCGCCACCCTGTGCACCGGCTACGCCGACGGCTATCCCCGGCTCCTCAGCTGCGGCAAGGGCATCGTGGAGATCCACGGTGTGCCCTGCCCGGTGCTGGGCAGAGTGTGCATGGACCAGATGATGGTGGACGTCAGCGCCGTGCCGGACCTGAAAGAGGACGATGAGGCGATCCTGTGGGGCGGCACCGTCAGCGATGACGCCGCCACCATCGCCCGCAAGACCGATACCATCCCCTACGAGGTGCTTTGCGGGGTCTCCCGCCGGGTGCCCCGGGTCTATCTGGAGCACGGCAGCACCGTTGCTGTAGAGGACTGGATCTTAGAAGCATAATTTCCCGTTTTGGAGGAACCACATGGCAAGAGACAACATCCGCAATTTCTGCATCATTGCACACATCGACCACGGCAAATCCACCCTGTCGGACCGTATTCTGGAGCTGACCAAAAGCGTGGATGAGCGCACCATGGAAGACCAGATCCTGGACAATATGGACATCGAGCGGGAGCGTGGCATTACCATCAAGGCACGTGCCGTTACCATGCACTACACCGCCAAAAACGGCAAAAACTATGTGTTCAACCTCATCGACACCCCGGGTCACGTGGACTTTGCCTACGAGGTGAGCCGCAGCCTTGCTGCCTGCGAGGGTGCTATTCTGGTGGTGGACGCCACTCAGGGCGTGGAGGCGCAGACCCTCGCCAACACCTATATGGCTCTGGAGCACGATCTGGAACTGGTGCCCATCCTGAACAAGATCGACCTGCCCAGCGCCCACCCCGACGAGGTGGCACAGGAGGTGGAGGACGTCATCGGTCTGCCCTGTCTGGATGCCCCCCGGGTCTCTGCCAAGACCGGTCTGAACGTTGATCAGGTGCTGGAGCGTGTGGTCGCTGACATCCCCGCCCCCAGCGGGGACCCGGACGCCCCCCTGAAGGCGCTGATCTTCGACAGCATCTATGACAGCTACAAGGGCGTCATCGTCTACATCCGGGTCTTTGAGGGCACCGTGAAGCCCGGAGACACCATCCGCCTGATGGCGACCGGTGCAGAGTTCACTCTGGTGGAGGTGGGACACATGGGTGCCACCAGCCTGACCCCCTGCGACCAGCTGGAGGCAGGCGAGGTCGGCTACCTCACCGCCAGCATCAAGACGGTGCAGGACACCCGTGTGGGCGACACCGTCACCCTCGCCGCCAACCCCACCACCGAGGCGCTGCCGGGTTACCGGCAGGTGAAGCCCATGGTGTTCTGCGGCATCTACCCCGCCGACGGCGCCAAGTACCCAGACCTGAAGGATGCGCTGGAAAAGCTGCAGCTCAACGACGCCTCCCTGACCTTTGACCTGGAGACCAGTGCTGCTCTGGGCTTTGGTTTCCGGTGCGGCTTTTTGGGTCTGCTGCACATGGAGATCATCACCGAGCGTCTGGAGCGGGAATTTGATCTGGACATCATCACCACCACCCCCAGCGTCCGCTACCGCCTGACCCTTACCGATGGCACTGTGGAGATGATCGACAACCCCTCCAACTATCCGGACCCCTCCAACATCGTCAAGCAGGAGGAGCCCTTTGTGGACGTACACCTCTACACCCCCAACGACTATGTGGGCGGTCTGATGGACCTGTGCCAGAGCAAGCGGGGCGCACTCATCGACATGAAGTATCTGGACGATGTGCGGGTGGACCTGCACTACGCCCTGCCTCTGGGCGAGATCGTGTACGACTTCTTTGACGCCATCAAGAGCCGCAGCCGGGGTTACGCCAGCTACGACTATGAGTTCAAAGAGTACCGTGAGAGCGATCTGGTAAAGCTGGACTTCCTGCTGAACGGCGAGCCGGTGGACGCACTGTCCATGATCGTGTTCCGGGACAACGCCTACGCCAAGGGGCGCCGGATCTGCGAAAAGCTCCGGGACAACATCCCCCGCAACCTCTTTGAGATCCCGGTTCAGGCTGCCATCGGCGGCAAGATCATCGCCCGGGAAACCGTCAAGGCAATGCGCAAGGACGTGCTTGCCAAGTGCTACGGCGGCGATATCTCCCGTAAAAAGAAGCTGCTGGAAAAGCAGAAAGAAGGCAAAAAGAAGATGCGTCAGCTGGGCAGCGTTTCCCTGCCCAGTGAGGCATTTACCGCCGTGCTCAAGCTGGACAGCACCGACGATTAAACAGCCCCTTACGCAAAGCACCCCGCACCGTGCAGTACAGATGCACAGTGCGGGGTGCTTTTACGTTTCAGAGGTTTATTCCTGTTCGACCTCCACACCGGCACAGCCGGTATATTCAAAAATGCTGTCCGAGGTCAGCTCAAACTCTGCGCTGTCAAGGTCAAAGGATGTGCCATCCTCCGACCATGCGTGCAGCGAACAGGTTGCTTTAGTGCCTGCCGGGACCCACACCCGGATGCCGTCATCGCCGCCGTTGATGGTTTCGCCCCGGAGAATGGACTGGGACAGGATAAAGTAGAAGCCCACCTCTGCATCCCAGCTGTGGTCATGGACCCCTGCGGCAGCTGCCCCATAGGCAGGCGCAAGCTCTTCCAGATAATAGGGTATCTCTTCCGCATCATCACAGATAACAGAGACTTCGATCCGGTTGTCGCCCTTCTTTGCGACGCTGTAGCCGCTGGATGTATCGCCCACCATATAGCTTTCGTAGATCTCTTCTGCGCCGATCTCGTCATGGTACTCCGATGCCGCCGCCTCGGAGGAAGCAGCCGTCGACTCCGCACCGGCAGAAGCCGCCGAAGAAGCCCCCTGCTGGTCCGCATTGAGCTTCTCCTCCATCATGCTGTTCAGCACCTCGCCAATCTGGTCGGCGGCTCGCTCCTTGGCAGTCTTTTTGCCGCAGCCCGCAAGAGCCCCTGCTGCAGCTGCCGCTCCCGCAAGCTGCAGGAAATGACGGCGGTCCATTTTGCACTTCAGTTTCATAGTAGTTTCCTCCATAATAAAAATAAAGCCCCCATGTGGTTCACGGCTGCCATTCCGCTATTGCGCAGCCGCCGTAAATAAGTATATTCCTCTGCTTCGCAAAGGTCAAGTAAGACAAAACGGGATCTTTCAGCGCAACAAAAAAGCCCTGAGACATAGATCTCAGAGCTTTCTGTTCAAGTCGGCGACTACCTATTTTCACAAGCCGTTTCCAGCTAACTATCTTCGGCACAAGTGAGCTTAACTTCTGTGTTCGGAATGGGAACAGGTGGGACCTCACCG
>Ga0129313_1000294_pt1 | contig 47973 bp, 38 predicted proteins | sample O1105metagenome_FD_94436 | JGI IMG/M metagenome (GOLD analysis project Ga0129313, IMG submission 94436) | Orangutan group fecal microbial communities from fecal samples from Wisconsin, USA - O1105 metagenome | ecosystem: Host-associated > Mammals > Digestive system > Large intestine > Fecal...
CAGATATGGGCCGAAAACTCCTATTGCAAACGGCGTAAAGTCGGTGCGCTTCTCGTGAAGAACAATATGATCATCTCGGACGGGTACAACGGAACCCCGTCCGGGTTTGAAAATATCTGCGAGGACGAGAACGGGGTTACGAAGCCGTATGTGCTTCATGCTGAGGCCAATGCCATTACGAAGGTGGCCAAGTCCGGCAATAGTAGCGAGGATGCGACACTGTATGTGACGGCGTCGCCATGCATCGAGTGCGCCAAGCTGATTATCCAGGCCGGAATCAAACGGGTCGTCTATCGTGACGAGTACAGGCTGCATGACGGACCGGACCTTCTCAAGCAGGCCGGAATCGAGGTCGAACAGGTCAATGTTGACGAACAATAGTGGTTTATGAAAGAGGGAGATAAATATAGCACGCTATCTGCCGTACTCGGAATCGTTATCGGTATTCTGGGTACGGTCTTGTTCTTTTCAGTAACTCGTCCGAGTCACAAGTTGAATGGCGATTATTCTGACTGGCGCAAACTGAATCTCATTCTTGAGCAGGTACAGGAAAACTATGTGGATACCGTTGATGTAAAGAAAGTTACGGATGCTGCTGTGGTGGCGTCCCTGGCTTCCCTTGACCCTCACTCCATCTATCTTCCGCCTGTGGATCTGGAGAAATCCGAGTCTGATCTCGCCGGAAATTTCGATGGAATCGGTATTCAGTTCAATGTCCCTAATGACACTGCCATTGTCCTGGAGGTCATCCCGGGCGGTCCGTCCGAGAAGGTAGGTCTCCAGCCTGGCGACCGTCTCCTGAAAGTGGACAGCACTGTCATCGCCGGCGTGAAATTTCCTCAGGACAGCATGGTCCGCCACATGAAAGGCCGTGCGGGAACCGAGGTGGAAGTGCTCGTGAAGCGAGGCAAAGAGATGATTCCGTTCAAGATTAAGCGCGGAAAGATTCCTGTCCACTGCGTGGATGCCGCTTTCATGATCAATGATACTACTGGTTACATTCGTCTTTCCAAGTTCAGCCGCACCACTTATCAGGAAGTCAAGGCAGCGGCCGAAAATCTTCTCGAGCAGGGTCTTCGGAACCTTTTGTTCGATGTCAGGGACAATTCCGGCGGATATTTCGACCAGGCCCTGATGCTTTCCGACATGTTCCTTGAGAAGGGAGATGAAATCGTCTATCTTCAGGGACTTCATCGCAAACGTGAGGCGTATAAGGCTGATGGAAAGGGAATTATGAAAGATATCACCCTCTCTGTCCTTATCAATGAAAATTCTGCTTCGTCGAGTGAGATTTTCGCAGGCGCGATTCAGGACAATGACAGGGGAACGATTGTAGGCCGCCGTTCTTATGGCAAGGGCCTTGTCCAGGAACCTGTCTATTTCAATGACGGTTCAGGTATCAGGCTTACGGTGGCCCGTTTCTATACTCCTTCCGGAAGGTGTATCCAGAAACCTTATTCTGCTGATTACCAGTATGATATTTACAAGAGGTATGCTGATGGCGAGATGTTCGACAAGGACAGCATGAAGGTGGACAAGAAAGAGGTTTACCATACAGTCGGAGGCCGTACCGTTTATGGCGGAGGCGGAATCGTGCCGGATGTCTTTGTCCCTGTGGATACGACACTGGCCTCCAAGTTCTTCATCCGTTGCAACAAGAAGGCTACCCAGATGCGTTTCGCTTCCTACATTTTCGACAAGTATGCCAAGCAACTCTCTGAAATTGATGACTATAAGAAGCTGGATGCCTTCCTTGACGGACTGAACATTCCTTCTGCGTTCCAGTCTTATGCGGCTTCTGTTGACGGCATCAGGCCGGCTGCAGGGGAGTGGGCCGAGACGGAGGAATATCTGATTCCTCAGCTCCGCGCGCTGATCGGACGTTATTCGAAACTTAGCGACAATGCTTTCTACCGCATTTATCTTAGGATTGATCCGGTCGTAAAAGCAGCATTGACAAAAGAATAGGACTTATTTTCTAACCTTCACTCTGACGGCGACGCCGAGCAAGAGAAGAACGGAAAAGAATACGCAGAGTCTGCCTACAATGTCACCCTGGCGCACAAAGAACGTCTGACGGTCATTGAGGCAGACTTTTCCTGTAAGTACTGCCCGTTCCCACCACTCGGTTTCCGCGACAATATCGCCTTTCTGGTTTATCAATGCAGAGATTCCCGTGTTGGCGCTTCTTGCAATGTCGCGCCTTGTCTCGATTGCACGCAGCGATGAATAGCTCAGGTGCTGCCTGTATCCCGGCGTGTCGCCCCACCATGCGTCATTGGTGATAACTGTCATAAGTTCAGCGCCTTTGCGCACATATTCCGCGAAATGTTCCGGATAGACGGACTCGTAGCAGACAGCGCAGCCTACAGGTACAGAATCATTGACCTTGCCCGTCGAATCCCTTTTCTCGCAGTTCAGCAGCGTCACTTCGTCCTGGCCGATATTCCTTCCCATCACTCCGCCCAGAAGGTCGTCAATCTTGCAGAAGAATGCCGGGTACGGAGTCATTTCCACGGCTACGACGAGCTTGGATTTGTGGTAGATCTGTTCCGGTCTGTTGCCAGTTATCATCAATGCCGAGTTGTGCGTCTCTATCCACATTCCGTCGCTGACCTTCCTCGCGGTATGTGACGGAACGGTCTCTGATTCAATTAGATCGTAGGTCGATGCGCCCATCAGGAGGCTCGCGTCAGGCCTTTTTTCAATGATGTTTTCGAAGCGTCTGAGGGTTCTGCTGAAGCTCAGATTGTTCAGGCAGACGTGGCTCGTGAAGGTTTCCGGAGCTACCGCCAGCACCATCCTGCCTGTATCTGTTCTTGTCAATGCTTCTGTGAGCTGGCCTGCCAGGATTGCGTCCTGCTGGTCCTGGCTCAATGCCTGGAATTTCTGGTACGGGTCAATGTTAGGCTGTAGCACCACTACGTCGATGGTCTTGCCGGTGACTTCGTCGTAGGAATTGTATATATGCATTGATAGTGCTATCGGGGCTGCGAGCAGGAGAAGGTAGCCTCCGATGGCGGCAGTCTTGGCTTTGGCGTTGAACATTGACCAGCTTCCGTCTGATAATGAGACCATTATGCCGAACAGACCGAGGTTGCAGGCCCAGATCCAGAGGGATCCGCCGAGGGTGCCAAGATATTCATACCACTGCGCCATTGACAGTGTTCTTGCGAAGGCGTTGCCGAGGACGAGCCATGGCCAGGAGATTTGTGCGACTGTGAGATAGTATTTTTCCCATGCGATCCACATCATTGCGAGCAGGATGTACGGCAGGGAGCCTTTCAGGATTTTGCGGCTCCATCTGAACAGTCCGAATACGATGGACATCTGGAAGGCATTGGCCAGTACTGCGAAGATTCCTCCGCCGATGGTTGCGTTGCAGACCCAGAATGTGGTGGCTGCGTTCCAGAGTACGAAGGCGCTGTAGTGCCAGAGCCATATCCTGCGTGTGCCTGTCATGGTCGCGATTCTTTCCATGCAGAGGAGCGGCACGAGTCCGAAGAGGGCCAGCAGTCCGGTATGGGGCACCAGATAAGGGATGGACATCAGGACGACGAAGAGAAGGACCAGAATTGCAAGAAGTGTATTTTTGTTTTTCATTTTGTCTGTTTTTTAATGCTTTGAGGGCCTGCTTTTTGACGGTAGGCCATTCTGCTTGTGCAAAGATATGAATTAATTGTTATCTTTGCATGATTATGGTCATGTGTGAAACGCGTATTTTGCGTATAGCCCGGCATGACAAAAATTGATTGATATGCTGCTTGATATTCTAAAAGGCTTCATCATAGGCATCTGTGCGTCTGTCCCTTTGGGGCCGATTGCTATTCTCGTTATACAGAAGTCTTTGAGTGATGGACATAAGGCCGGTTTTTTTGCCGGGCTTGGTGCATGTCTCGTTGATACGATTTTTGCGGTCATCGCAGTTTTTGCATTGGCAATCGCGGAGACTTTCATTGAAAATTACAGTGATTTGATAATGGCCGGCGGTGGTATTGTGGTTACGCTCCTTGGCTGCAGTATGACGTTGAAGGACCCGTTCAGGAAGATGAAAAGGGAGGATGCCCATTCTTCTTATTCCATGAAGGATTTCTTTCAGGCCGTGTTCATGGGCATTTCCAATCCTGGCGCCATTTTCGTGATATTCGCGCTGTTCGCGTTCTTCGGCATTGAACTGGAACCTCATGATTTCAGGGTTGCGCCTCTTCTGCTTTCGCTAAGTGCTGGTTCGGCTCTTTATTGGTTCTTCTTTTCGTGGGTTTTCAGCAAAATCCGCAAGAATTTCAAGTTGGGGACCATCCTGTGGATTAACCGTATCACGGGTGTCATCGTGACCATCATCGGAATCGCGCTTCTGACGGATGGTGTTATGGAACTGATTTTCACCAAGTAGTGTAACATTGAACAAACTTATTCTGGAATATGGATTTTAAGGGATTTTTCGGCAACTGGTTCGTGAAGAATGTGATTGCGGCCTGTGTTGCGGTGTTGGCTCTTGTTTTCGTGGCCAATTTTTTTCTCAAGATTGGAACTCATCATGGTCAGGAGATCGAGGTGCCTGACTTTACCAATATGAGTGTGAGTGACGCTTCTTATCTGGCGTCTGACAGGGGTATCAGAATCGATGTGACTGATTCTGTGTATGTGCGCAAGATGGGGCGCGGTCTGGTGTTTTCCCAGGTGCCGAAGGCCGGCAGCCATGTGAAGACCGGACGTCGTATCCTGCTTACTATCAATTCGGTATCTCCGAAGAAGACTACCATGCCGGACCTTGTCGGCTTTTCTATGAGGCAGGCTAAGGCTGAGCTCATGTCCAAGGGATTGATCCTCAGGAAGCTGCGTTATGTGGAGGATATCGCGACCAATAATGTGCTCAGGCAGTTGTATCGCGGCAATGATATCAAGGCGGGCAAGTCCATTGACAGCGGTTCTGAAATCGACCTTGTTGTCGGTCTCGGTACTGATGACCAGACTTTTGTGCCGGATGTTACGGGTATGAAGTATATGAGGGCTGTGGATGCGCTGCATGACAATTCTCTGAATGTGGCGAAGCTCCGTTTCGACAAGGATATCCGCACTTACAGTGATTCTCTGGATGCTGTGGTTTACAAGCAGACTCCTTCGGCTTCTGATATGTCTGTTCTTATGGGAACTGAGGTGACTCTTTATCTTTCAAAGGACAATAAATAATTTACGATGGCAGAGAACGAGATTTTCAATGATGATGAGCTGCAGGAGCCATCAGGTGACGGACTTATAATCGAGGAGGGGGCCGACTGTGCTTCCGAGGAGGATGAGCAGGGGATGTTCGAGCATTTCAGGCTCAATGTGGACAAGGGGCAGACGCCGCTGAGGGTGGACAAGTACATGGCGTGTCATCTGATGGATACGTCGCGTCATCGTGTGCAGCTTGCCATCAAGAACGGGTATGTGCGTGTCAATGACAAACTTGCGAAGGCCAATCTCATTGTACGTCCGGGTGATGTCATCCGTTTTGTGATGCCTTATGAGAGGCGTGGTTTCGAGGTTCTTCCTCAGGATATTCCTCTGGATATTGTCTATGAGGATGATGACCTCCTTGTTGTCAACAAGCCTGCGGGTATGGTTGTCCATCCTGGTCATGGCCATTTCGAGGGGACATTGATCAATGCCTTGTCTTATCATCTTGGCATTTCCCAGGGGCCTGACGCAAAGGATGAGCGTATGGGTGTGCTGGTTCATCGTATCGACATGGATACTTCCGGTCTTCTTGTCGTCGCGAAGAATGATGAGTCTCAGCTGGATCTTGCGGGGCAGTTTTTCAGGCATACCATTGAGCGTAAGTATGTTGCGGTTGTCTGGGGTAATCTGAAGGAGGACGAGGGTACGATTACCGGCAATATCGGCCGTGATCCGAATGACCGTCTCCGTTTCAAGGTTTATCCGGATGGTGACAAGGGCAAGCATGCTGTTACTCATTACAAGGTTCTGGAGCGTTTCGGTTATGTGACGGTAGTGGAGTGTCGTCTGGAGACGGGCCGTACTCACCAGATTCGTGTCCATATGAATTATATCGGCCATCCTCTTTTCAATGATGAGCGCTATGGCGGTTCGGAGATTCGCAAGGGCACTATCTACGCGAAGTACAAGCAGTTCATCCGCAATTGTTTCGAGCTTTGTCCTCGTCAGGCTCTCCACGCCAAGACGCTTGGCTTCGTGCATCCCCGCACAAGGGAATTCATCCGTTTCGATTCGGCCTTGCCGGCAGACATGTCCGCCCTGATTTCCAAGTGGCGTGACTACGCCGGGAACATGCCGGATGAGGAAGATTGACTGAAGGGGTTTCACGTTTGTGGAGCCCCTTTTTTATGGGTTTATGGGAGGGGCTGTTTAGCATTGGCTTGAACTGGATTTTTGTAGCATTGGTCTGTCGTCAGTTGTTTTGCGTTGATCTTTCTTTGCCATCTCCTTGCATTGGCCTTCCTCCGGAGATTTTTTCATTGGCTTTCCTCTATCCCGTTTTGCGCTTTGGGTGCGGCGCCATACCGTAGGCTGTGCTTGATTCCAGATTGATTAAAGCGTGGTCGTGGCATCCCTGTGCTTCTTTACATTGACCTGTCGTTGGGTCTTTTGAAGGGATTTGGTGCCGCAGAAACGTTTTGGGCGGTACAAAATAGCAGTTCTATAATGATTCTACAGAAACGCAATCGAACTGCTCGAGTTCCTTATTTTGAAACCAAGAAACGTCCGTGAAAACTGGCCTTTCTCCCGAAAGAATGCAATTGAGGAGACTCTCACGTGTTTTTCGTAAGCGTCTCTGTAGTTACGTATTGACGCGCTGCCAGCGGTTTGCTTTCCAAAGTCCAAACGTAAGTAAAAATGGAGACAAAAGAAATGGTCATACCTTCGACCCTCTTGGCAGTAATGTATCTATCTTATCGTCTAATAATCAATTACTTGCGCTACACAATGGATGTCAAGAGGTGGTTTCGAAAGGGGTGCTTGACAGGTTCGTCAGGCTATCTCAGCCTAGTATATCATTGACATTCAACACTTTAGAAGCAAATAATAAAAATCAGCAGTTGTCAAGAGGGTCGAAACTAGTGAATGCTCATCAATACGTAACAGGGAAGACGCTTATGAAAAGTCAAACTTCTGCCAGAAGAATCAAGAACTCGATTTCGACCTTGTTTAGGGGTGCGGAGTGTTTTAGGCTCGTGAGGAGTTTTCGGACTGGGAGAGGTTGTCCGAAAAGTCAAATATTCCTCAGTGAGAATCGAGAATCCGCTTCTGGCCTTGAATTGGGGTATGGAGTGTTTAAGTCTGGCAAGAAGTTTTCGGACAGCCTGGGTGATTGTTTGCATTGACCTGTCGTTGGCTCTTTTGGACATTGGCCTGTCGCCAGTTGTTTTGCGTTGGTCTTTATTTGGTCTCTCCATGCATTGGCCCTCCTCCGGAGATTGTTTGCGTTGGCTTTCCTCTATCCCGTTTTGCGTTTTGGGGGCAGGTCACTTGCAAAATGTCCGTGGAAAGTAGTCATTTTCTGGACAAGTTGTTCGGTTTTACAATTCGTCCGTAAGAAAACGTTTTAATCAGGACAATCACAATGAGCAGTTTATAAGTGAGAAAACGTTTTAATCCAGACAAAGTAAGTAAAACACACAATTTGTCCGTAGAATGAGGTGTTCTCCCGGACAACTTTCCACTGATGACTCCACAAGATGGCTTAAAAGAGACCGGGGAACACTCCACGATCTCTAAAAATTTGCGAGCGACCGAAACGGCGACAGATGTTTCCATTCTCCCTCGAGAGATGTCACGCAGTGACAGAGGGGTACGAAACCGCGAGGCCCTTAGCGTTTCTCCAAACAACTCCCGCAGGCGACAAAAAAAGAGACCGGGGAACACTCCTCGATCTCTAAAAAACGTGCGAGCGAAGGGACTCGAACCCATACGCACGAAGGCACCAGATCCTAAGTCTGGCTTGGCTACCAATTACAACACGCTCGCAAATCCCTTCCGGAAGACTCATAACATGAAGCCCATCGCTGAATACGACCTGGTTGGAAGCTGTCGCATTCTGTGTCCGAAAAGGAATGCAAAGATAGTAAAGGATTTTCAATTCTCAAAACCGGTTAGGATTTTCGTGAAAAATACTGAGAAAAAATACGATATTTGTGCATCGAAAAGACAAATAGAAAGAACCGTGGACCAGAACTGGAAACGAAGACTGGCTGAACTCAGGGAAGCCAATAATAATGCTGCATGGTCAATGTCTGAGTTTATCAATGAGACGCCATGCGCTATAACAGAAAGACTTATGAAAGAAGCAGACCCCTCAGGAGAACTACCTGAGGAAATCCTGTATGCAGCATTCATGGCAGGGTTCTGCGGAATATCGGAAGACGACACGACAATAAACGAATACTTCCAGGATGCAGTGCATTGCCTTGAGACCAGGAAATATCGGGACAATCCCTATCTTAAAAACATAAAATTTCCAGACACCGCCACACGACATTGGAAATTCACACATTACAGCTACCGGCCATACGAAGCCTTCATCTGCAACGACATTGACATTGACAAAAACCTTAGGGAGGTGCCGCAAATCGGCTTTTTCCGGGAGCGGTTCGCGTATCCGGCGGTCGAGCAGGACGGGCGTGAATGGATGGCGGTGAAACCGAGCGAGATAGAAACAATGCGGGCGCCGATTGAGGAGGCGACGAGAAGGGTCGTGACGTTCGGGCTCGGGCTGGGATACTTTGCGTATATGGTGTCGGAAAAGCCGGATGTGACGTCACTGGACATCGTGGAACGGAGCGAGGAGGCAATCGCATTGTTCGAAAGACACCTCCTGCCGCAGTTCCCCAACAAAGAAAAAATCCGGATAATCCGGAGCGACGCCTTCTGGTTCCTGAATGAAAACATGTGGCAAGACGCACGGCATGAGGCCTCAGGTCAATGCAAGAGAAACACGAAGGAAGGTCAATGCGGGGAGAAGCAAAACCGAGAAGGCAGAAACACATACAGAGGAACGGAGACTGCCAATCGGGAAAAAATGCAGGGGCGCTACGACTACGCTTTCATTGACCTGTGGCACGATACGGCAGACGGACTCGAAATGTACCTGAAAGCAAAACGCATTGAAAATAAGCTTCATACGGCAGGTTTGCAGACGAAATTCGCCTACTGGGTCGAGAAATCACTGCTCTCAGCATACCGTTGGACAATATTCGAAAAGACTCTAGCAGAATGCACCACAGAAGAAGAAGCATTGGCCAGACTGTCTGACGACCGCCTAAGAAGAGAGGCTGGCCAGACTGTCTGACAACGCCTCCTGGAATCAGGCACATACTACGGACTGGCGGCTCCGTCTCATGGCTGTCCTACAGCCGACTCGTTGCTATGATATGCCTCCCCAATTTTGTCCGGAAATACCCACCTTTTTCCGGATAAATGCTTGGTTATGAACAACATTATGTCCGTAAATAATCGTTTTAATCCGGACATAATTACTCATATTAATTTCTCACGGGAACATCCATACCGAGTTTCCGTTTTGTGCTTTCAAGTTCGTAATCATCCGTAATTACTTGTATTTTTACCATATACACATTTATGAATCCTTTTCTCACACAAAACAAGTGATTTTACTTTGCGAAAATCCGTGTATACGAAGTTGCCGATAACAAAATTATACCCGGTAATCGTTTTCGCTCCATCCAAGTCTTACGAAAGCGCGGTCGGAGGTGCGGCCGTGGGAGGCATGGCCGCCCATGGCCTTGTGAATGGGATGTCGGGCGCGAGCCCGACAGGGATGAGCGAAGCGAACCTCCCACGGCCGCACCTCCGCCGGGCGCGATACAGACCTTGAAATAACGCAAAACAATAATGGCAATCCGGCCGTTTTCCGTGTCGGGACGACGCCACGCCCATAATCATAAAATTCTATCATACAAATAGTTACAAATCGCTATGTGGATTTCTGGCCAAAAAAAAGCCCGCAAATCCACGCTTAAAATAAATGGTATCTGATTATCAATGTGTTACGAGCGACCGTGTGGCACCGTCCCGCAAAACAGGTAAGCGTCTCCGACTTTACGTATTGACGCGCTATCAGTATCTACTTACTAATTTTTCAGGTTGAATCACGCCCGGAGGTGTCGGCAGATTGTAGATTTTGGAAGCATTGATTATCAATGAGTTATATTAATGCTATCCGTCGAGTTCCCCCCCCCAGACTGTCCGAAAAGCCCACGCGAGACTGAATTACCCCGTACCCCTATACAAGGCCAGAAGCGGATTTTTGATTCTCACTGAGGAATGTTTGACTTTTCGGACAGTCTCCCCCTCATTTTTATCGTGTCGGCAGATTGGAAGTTTAGAACCACTTGACTATCAGGTAATTATAAAACGTAAATCCGCCGACCCCTATCTGGCAGGACGCTTACGAAAAAGCATCACAAGTCAACTTCGTGGACAGACATGCGACCTTGGCGGGGCCTGTATCTTCGCGGTGACGCTTACCCGACCCCAATCAGAGCCCTCAGACTGTCCGAAAAGTCCTCGCGAGACTGAAATACCCCGTACCCCTATGCAAGGCCAGAAGTGGATTCTCGATTCTCACTGAGGAATGTTTGACTTTTCGGACAGTCTCCCCGGTCATCGGACAAATAAAACCAAACGAAGAGCCTTGCCATGCCGGCCGGGCTCTTCGTGTAAACCTTTGTCTGGAGTCAGCTGTCTAGCTTATCTCCGTTCTCATTGTAGAATTCATACTGCAAAACGCTGAAGTCCTGGACTTCCTCGTGCTTGATCTTGCACTTGTACTTTCTTCTCCACTTCCTGAGGAAAGAATTGAATCCCCTGGAAATATAAGCCCCCAGAATTGGACCTGTCTTGAGAATGAAAGACTTTACATCGTTCTCTGTTGCGTAGAAGGAAATCTTGCGCTCAATGTCCTCATCGATAACAAGACTCGGAGCAATCTTACCCGTGCCGTGACAAACCGGACAAACCTCAGTCGTATTGATTTCAGTCACAGGACGAATCCTCTGCCTCGTTATCTGCATGAGCCCGAACTTGGTGAGCGGGAGCACATTGTGCTTGGCCCTGTCATCCTGCATAAGCTCAGTCATATATTTGAACAGCCCGTTCTTGTGATCCTGATTCTCCATGTCAATGAAGTCCACAATCACAATTCCGCCCATATCTCTGAGCCTCAGCTGTCTCGCAATTTCCTCTGCGGCGTAGCGGTTCACCTCGTAGGTATTCTCTTCCTGGTCATTGGTCTTGGCCCTGATACCACTGTTGACATCCACCACGTTAAGCGCCTCTGTCGATTCTATAACAAGATATGCCCCCTGTTTAATGGGAACCACTTTACCGAAAGAACTCTTGATCTGCCTGGTAACTTCGAAATGGTCGAAGATAGGCTCCTTGTCATCATAGAACTTTACGATCTTCTCCTTGTCCGGCGAAATCTGGGAAATGTACTTTCTGATTTCCTCGAACTCCTTAGTGTCATTGACATACACATTGGAGAAACTGTCATTGAACAAATCTCTCAATATTGTCGTGGTCTTGCTGTACTCTGAAAAGAGCGGCTGGATACTCTTGTTTTTCGACAATTTTGACCAGGAACCTTCCCATTTGCTTATCAATGATTTAAGCTCGGATACAAGAATCGCTGCATTTTTACCTTCTGCGGCGGTCCTGATAATCGCGCCATAATTCTGAGGAAGAATGCTCCTGACCAATGTTTCAAGTCTTTTCTTCTCTTCCTTTGAAGAGATCTTCTGGGATATGCTCACTTTCTTCGCGAAAGGGAGGAGTACAATATTGCGTCCTGCCAATGAAATCTCGGCCGTAAGTCTGGAACCTTTGGTGGAGATAGGCTCCTTCACAATCTGGACAATTACCATCTGTCCCGGCTTGAGTATGTTCTCGATCTGGCCCTCTTTCTCAAGAATAGGTCCAAGCTGAATGCCCGAAAACAACTCGTCGGCATCGGTATTCGTATTAGTCTTGCGGACGAACTCGTCAAACGCAGTGAAATAGAAACCGAGATCCAGATAATGGATGAAAGCTTCCTTCTCGTCTCCGATATCCACAAAGGCAGCGTTGAGCGCAGGCATAATCTTCTTCACCTTGCCGAGGAAGACATCCCCGACCGTGAAACTGTGCCCTTTGCTGGACTCCTTGTTCAGTTCGATGAGACGATGGTTCTCCATCAATGCAATCCTTACCTCATCAGCGCCGACATCTACAATCAAGTCTTTGACTGATTCTTTTTCAGATTCCATCAGGATAAATCAATATTTATTAGTAAAGCAATACATTGCGGTACTGGCCGCAACGACAGTCGAAAAAAAACTAAAGAGGCCGTCCGGACTACCGGTCAGCCTCTCTCTTCTAGCAGACTGCTAAAATGGCAGACACTGAAAAATTACTTCTTCTTATGTCTGTTCTTGCGCAAGCGCTTTTTACGCTTGTGCGTTGCCATCTTATGTCTTTTTCTCTTTTTACCGCTTGGCATAGTTTGAAAAATTTAAAATTTATTTCTTAACAGCACTTGTGAAGACCTTAGCCGGTTTGAAAGCCGGAATGTTGTGTGCCGGGATTGTCATGGTCGTGTTCTTTGTGATATTGCGTGCAGCTTTCTCAGCTCTGTGCTTGATGATGAAGCTACCGAATCCACGAAGATATACTGGTTCCTCTCTTACGAGTGAAGCCTTTACAGTTTCCATGAAAGCCTCGACAACAGTCTGCACTGTTGTTTTCTCTAATCCGGTTGACTTGGCAACCTCGTTAACGATCTCTGCTTTTGTCATAACAACTGATATTAAATATTACTGTATCTTTATTTGCAAATTGGGTGACAAAGATAAGGTTATTTTTTTTATTTACAAACAATTACGATAAAAATCATGGGCCTAAAACGGTAAATTCCCGATATTGCGGAATCTCGGAGCATATCGTCAAAAATTTCGTTTTTACATTTTTATTGTGCAGATTTGCAAGATTATGTGCCATTTCGGACACCGGACGGCACCGGACACCGGCTCTGGCATAGAGATTGACTTATATATAATATGGTTCATTTTGTATTCTTCTGCATGACAAATTGTCAGAAGTAGGGAATCGTGACTTATTTATAAAGAAAACACATAGTATATTATGACAGATAAATTTTCGGATATCATGGCTCCAGAAGGTGCCGAAGTCAGCATCATACCGGTCATGGCAGGTGACGTCTCATCCAAATTCGAGGAGACCGAACTTCCTGACTCCTTGCCGCTTCTTGCGCTGAGGAACGCGGTCATCTTTCCGGGCGCCATCTATCCCATAACGATAGGAAGGGAGAAATCCATAAAACTCATCACGGATGCACAGAAGAGCAACTCATTCATCGGTGCAGTTCCGCAGAATGATGTTGCGGTGGAGGATCCGGGAGCCGAGGACCTGTTTCCGTTCGGAACCGTCGCCAGAATCATCAAGACCTTCGAAATGCCTGACGGCACCATTTCAGCTGTGCTACAGGGCCTGAAAAGGTTTGAACTGGGAGAAATCCTCTCCGAGAACCCGTATTTGCGCGCAAACGTCCAGTATCTCGAAGACATCAGCGCTGACATGTCCCAGAATGACGTGAAAATCATAGCTGACTCCTTGAAAGAGAAGTCGGTAGCCATTCTCAGGTCATCCTCACTCGCACCTAAGGAGGCAGTGACGGCATTGAAAAACATCGAGGACTTCGACTTCCTCGTTAACTTCATTGCCACCACCATCGAAGTGGAAAACTTCCATGACAAGGTCACACTGCTCAAGTACGAGGATATGAAGACGAGGGCAATGCAGCTGCTCAATGTCTTGGACACCCAGGTCGAACTCTTGAAAATCAAGCAGGAAATCAATTCCAAGGTCAAGAACGAAATCGACCAGCAGCAGAGGGAATATTACCTTAACAACCAGCTCCGTACCATTCAGGAGGAACTCGGTATGGACGGAGATGAGGAGATAGAAAAACTCCGTGCCGAGGCTGCCAAGAAGAATTGCTCTGCGGAAGTGAAGGAGATTTTCGAAAAGGAAATCGCCAAGCTCGAGAAGTACAATCCGTCATCTCCGGACTACAGCATCCAGTACAACTACGTGAAATTCATGTTGGACCTTCCATGGAACGACATGTCCAAGGATAACCTTGACCTCAAGCACGCCCAGAAGGTTCTGGACGAGGACCACTACGGACTGGAAAAAGTCAAGGAGAGAATCATCGAGTACCTTGCCGTCCTGAAACTCAGGGGCGACATGAAATCCCCGATTCTCTGCCTCTACGGCCCTCCGGGAGTAGGAAAGACCAGCCTCGGAAAGTCCATCGCCAAGGCAATCGGCAGGAAGTACGTCCGTATCGCATTGGGCGGTATGCATGACGAGGCGGAAATCAGAGGACACCGCAAGACATACATCGGCGCATTGCCGGGCCGTGTCATCAACGGCATCGCCAAGGCCAAGACATCAAACCCTGTCATGGTCCTGGACGAGATAGACAAACTCAGCAGCGATTTCAAGGGCGACCCGTCATCGGCTCTCCTCGAAGTACTTGACCCAGAGCAGAATGTCACATTCCACGATAACTATCTGGACGTCGATTACGACCTGTCGCACGTGCTGTTCATAACCACTGCCAATGACATTTCGACCATCCAGCCGGCCCTGCTCGACAGAATGGAACTTATCAATGTTACCGGATATCTTGCAGAGGAAAAGATGGAAATCGCCAAGAAATTCCTTGTCCCTAAGGAACTCGAGGAGCACGGCATCGGCAAGAAGGACCTGAAGATCGACAAGGCTGCCATGGCTGAAATCATTGACCAGTACACCCGAGAATCAGGTGTCCGCGGTCTTGAAAAGCAGATTGCGAAGATTGCCCGCGTTACGGCCAAGAAGATAGCCATGGGCGAGTACTATCCTTCTGTCATCAAGAAGGAAAACCTCAAGGAATATCTCGGACTGCCGACGGCTTTCCATGACAAACAGAATGGAAATGAGGGTGTCGGCGTGGTGACAGGCCTTGCATGGACACAGATGGGAGGCGAAATCCTCTTTGTCGAAAGTTCAGTCAGCGAAGGCAAGGGTGCGCTCAGCATGACCGGTAATCTCGGAAACGTGATGAAAGAGTCTGCGACTATCGCATACCAGTACATCAAGGCCCATCCTGACATGGCAGGAATGACCGCCAAGGAGTTCGCCGAGAAAGACATCCACGTGCATGTTCCGGAAGGCGCAACCCCGAAGGATGGTCCGTCAGCCGGCATAACACTTGTGAGCTCAATGCTGTCCGCGCTCAAGGGAGTCGCTGTCAGAAAGGGTATTGCGATGACCGGCGAGATGACGCTCCGAGGAAGAGTCCTGCCTGTCGGCGGTATCAAGGAGAAGATTCTTGCAGCCAAGAGAGCCGGCGTGGATACTATCGTGATTTCCGAGGACAACAGAAAGGATATCGAGGATATCAATGAGAAGTACATCAAAGGCATGACATTCCAGTATGTGAACAACATCGAGGATGTCGTCAGATTCATATTCGCGTAATGGACGTCAGAATAGAACAGAGCTGGAAAGAGGCGCTGAAGGACGAGTTCGCAAAACCGTACTTCACGTCTCTGGTACAGTATCTTCATAAAGAAAAGGCTGAAGGCCGGCAGATATTTCCTCCGGGAGGGGAGATATTCAAGGCCTTCGAACTTACACCTGTTGACAAGGTCAAGGTCGTCATCCTGGGGCAGGATCCCTACCACGGGGCAGGACAGGCCATGGGCTTGTCATTTTCCGTTCCGGAGAACGTCCCGGCCCCTCCGTCCCTGAAAAACATCTTCAAGGAGATAGAGTCCGACCTCGGGATAAAGATGAGCGGATGCCCTGATTTGCGTAAATGGGCGGACCAGGGAGTTCTTCTTCTCAATGCCGTCCTGACTGTCCGTGCGGGGGAGCCTACATCTCACAGCGCTATCGGATGGCAGCAGTTTACCGATGCTGTAATCAGTTATATATCACAGCATTGCGACGGAGTGGTCTTCCTTCTCTGGGGCAATTTCGCAAGGAGCAAAAAGGCATTGATAGACACTTCCAGACACCATGTCCTGGAGGCGGCTCATCCGTCGCCACTTGCTCGCGGCGCCTTTTTCGGCTGCCGTCATTTTTCCAAAACCAATGAAATTCTCATGTCTGAGGGCAAGTCCCCGATAGACTGGCAGATATAGTTTGTAAACGTATGACAAAAGCTTTGTTTCCGGGATCATTTGATCCATTTACAGCAGGTCATCTGAATATTCTGAAACGTGCCCTGACAATGTTTGACGAGGTCATCGTGGCCGTCGGCATAAATCAGGACAAGCGCGGCTTCTTCGATATGGACCAGCGCATAGATATTATCAGTCAGGCAGTTAAGGGCCTTGACGGGGTAAGCATCATAAAGTATGACAACCTCACCATCGATACCTGTCACGAACTCGGAATCCGCCACATCGTCCGTGGCGTAAGAAACATGATTGACTTCGAGACAGAAAGGTCAATAGCCGACGCCAACAGAAGGCTCGCACCGGACATCGAGACCATCATAATCCCTACAGCTCAGGAATTTGCGCACATCTCATCGTCAGCGGTGCGTGACATCCTGAAGCACCACGGCAACACCTCGCTTTTCCTGCCGGAAGGCGTCATCCTGCCGGCCGCAAAGGCCTAGGGCAAGGTCAATGCCACTGTCGGAATCAGGCCAATGTCAATGACTTGTTCCGCCTTCGGCGCGAGTTCACGTCAATGATAATCTGTAATTTATATGAGCGTCATGAGATACTTTAAGATAATGGTACTGGCCGTTGCACTGGCATTGACCTGCATCACTTCGGGTGCGCAGCAGGTGGATTCATCTGCTCTGAAGGCTCTGGACGCGAAACTGGATGAATATGTCCGTGCGCTTGAGTCAATCAGGCCGGAAGACCAGAAGCAGGATTGCGTGGCTATCATTGAGAGCTGCACGGATTCCATTGTGCGTCAGCATGTTGCGTTGAAATTATATGCAGATTACATGTCGTCTCCGGTGATGGGTGCAGAGGCGGTTGCAATAGACATCGCAGACAAATGGTTCTTTACCGGAAAGGTCAAGATGAAGACTGACATTGACCTTATGAATGCGCGGATTTTTGCGGATTTCAACAGGAGTTCACTCGTCGGCGAACCTGCCCCGGCATTGAAAATGGAAGATTCACGCGGCGATTCTTTGACTCTTTTCGGCGCTCCGTCCAAGCGTTACAGCATACTTTATTTCTATGATACCGGCTGTCCGGACTGCCTCGTGACTTCGGTTATGTTGCGCACAAGTCTCTCATTATCAAAGCATCCGCTGGAACTTTATGCGGTCTATGCCGGGGCTGACAGTCTTTCGTGGCGAGAGTACAGGGACAAGCGTCTGGATATCAAGTCGCCTATGGTGACCGTCCATCATCTCTGGGACCCAGAAGTGAAGTCGGATTTCCAGCTCAAGTACGGCGTACTTAAGACCCCGCAGATGTTCCTGATAGGGAAGGACAATGTCATTCTCGGTCGTCGTCTGGATGTTCCGGCTCTCGAGTCAATGCTGGCAAATATTTATGCTTCAGATGATTACAAGTACGGAAGTGATGAATCGAATGCTTTGCTTGACAGGATTTTCGGCAGTCTGGGAGATGATTTCAAGGTGGATGATGTGAATGCCCTGACGGACAGGATCGCGTCTCAGTCTCTGCCTGACGTGGCTGCTTTCAAAGAGACTATCGGTGACGTATTCTATTGGATGTCAGATAAATATGACGGCAGATACAAGGAAGCCGACAAATATCTCATTGACAAGTATATCTTGTCGCGCCCGGATATCTGGGATACCCCCGCAGATACTGTCAATGTCATCGGCTACGCCAGGACGATGTCGGACCTTCTGTCCAGGTCAATGCCAGGGTCCGTCCTGCCGGCATTGAAAGTTTATGGCACTTTGGCTTCAGGCGGAGTGCCGGATTCTATCCTGAGCGCCTCGGAACTTCCTTCGGAAGCGGTCAAGGTCAATGCAAGGTCCCGTGTCTGGAATCTCCGCCGTCTGCCGTCGGATACATTCATTTTCTTTTTCGATACCAAGTGTCAGCATTGCAGGGAGTCTCTTGCAGCATTGACAAAACTCATGTCGGCGGATCGGAAAATGAGGGTGCTGTTCGTTTCTCTTTATGATGATTCGGCTGTCCGCAGGGGTGTTTCCCCGCTCGAAAGTGTTCTGGATTCGTTCGACCTGCAGTTGCTTCCGATGACTGTCAAGGTCGGAAAAAAGGGCTTTGCAGGTGAAAGATATGTGGATTTTGTCCGCATGGCGGGAAATACGTTTGGTGATAAAGGAAAATAATCCTATCTTTGCCAAGTTGAATTGAGGTATGGTGTAATGGCAGCACAAGTGATTTTGGTTCACTTAGTCCACGTTCGAGTCGTGGTATCTCAACGCGAGGGCGTTTTGAAACGAGAGTTTTGAAACGCTTTTTTCGTAGGCCGCGGGTGTGGCCTGGTTTGTTGGATAATTTCCGCATTGAGCGTTTGCCTTAAAGTTTTTGCGCATCGGAGGGGAGAATTCATTATATTTGCTTCATAAATGATGCATAAAATGAACAGAAGACAAATTCTTAAGACATTGACAATGCTGGTCCTGCTCCTGTTTGCAGGAATCCAGACGAAGGCTCAGAATGAGCATCCGTGGAGCGGTGCCAGGGTCGCCATATTCGGCGATTCCATTTCGGACAGCAATGCGAACAACGGGAATGAGAAGTATTACTGGTACATGAGCCGTGATATCGGCATCATCCCATATTCTTACGCGGAAAACGGGCGCCAATGGGACAGGATTCCTGTTCAGGCGGGCCGTCTGGAAAAGGAGCATGGTCAGGATTTCGACGCGATTCTCATCCTGATGGGAACGAATGATTTCAATGCCGGTGTCAATGTCGGTGAGTGGTACCATGAGGAGACCGTCAAGGTGGAGGCTGCCGCCGGAGAGATGAAGTCAATGAAAACCAGACAGCACAGGACATTGGTTTTCGACAATTCCACATTCAAGGGACGCATCAATATTGCAATGGATCTGCTGAAGAAGATGTTCCCGCGCAAGCAGATAATTCTGATGACTCCTCTCCATCGCGGTTATGCGAATTTTGCTGAAAACAATGTGCAGCCTGATGAGAATTACACTAACAGCTGCGGAGAGTACGTGGACGCCTACATTCAGGCCATCAAGGAGGCCGGCAATATATGGTCGGTTCCTGTCATTGACCTGAACGCAATTTCCGGTCTTCTTCCGACCATGAGTGAGCAGGCGGAATATTTCCCGCATGACACTGACAAACTTCATCCTTCTGATGATGGACATGCCAGGCTGGCCAAAGTCCTGGAGGCCCAGCTTAGAAGCATAGCTCCAAGAACGGAATAGTATCCGGCGGCCTCACCTCCGGCCGGGCGCGTCAAAACAAGTCGATGAAAAGGTAAGAGTCAGCATTGTCTTCTCGCTAAAATTATTGACATTCTGTTGATGATTCATTATATTTGCAAAAAGTGACGTTATAACGTGAGTTTTTATGAAGATGAAATTATATCATGGTTCTGTCAATATCATAGAGAGACCTAAATTCGGGTTCGGAAATACGAGAAATGATTACGGGCTTGGCTTTTATTGTACAGAGCATATTGAATTGGCCAAGGAGTGGGCTTGTGCTGAAAACCGGGACGGGTTTGCCAATGAGTATGAGCTGGAAACGGATGGATTGAGCATATTGAACTTGTCCGATAATCAGTTTCATATACTCAACTGGCTTGCGATTCTCCTGGAAAACAGAACTTTCGTTATCGAACAGGGACTTCCTTTTGCCGCAAAAGATTATATCCTTTCTGAGTTCCTTCCGGATTATAAGAATGTGGATGTGATACGTGGATACAGGGCAGATGATTCCTACTTTTCATTTGCTTCAGCTTTCCTGAATAATACTATTTCACTGGAGCAATTGGGAAGGGCCATGAGGCTTGGGAAACTTGGAGAACAAGTTGTTCTTAAAAGCGAACAGGCTTTTCGGCATCTAATGTATTCGAAATCTGTTCTCGCTGACAATCAGACATATTATCCGAAAAAATTCGCTCGGGACAGGACCGCCCGGGAGTCTTTTAGAAAAGAAAGGGGAGAATCGACTTTGAATGGCATATATGTTATAGATATTGTGAGAAATAACTGGAAAAATGATGATTCGCGCCTACGATAAGTTGTATTTGGAAGATGCTATGCGCAATCTTGCCGTGGCTCTGGATTATGGAGCCATGTCATGTGCCGGGGGTATCGGCGAGTTCTATGACCGGATGCTTGCCGGAAGGGTTATTCGTCATTTTGAAAACGGAAATCCGCGATTTCTTGTGGGAATGTCCGGCATTGATCTGGCCCAAAGTATTATTGAAAGTACCGGCGGACGTTTTGACAGGTTCGACTATGTGCTTGAAGATCGTTCTGTTATTTTTTGGACCGGCTGGGCACTTGCTTATCTTCAATGGTTTACGGGAATGTCATTTGAAGCATTGAAGAAAAGAGGAATAGATGAGCGTCGTGTCATCCGTATGTATCCTGCATTTCATGAGGCGGATCTCAGCAAGTTTGTTGCTTCAGCATTGAAAATTATGGCTGCATCCGAGACGGGGATATCCTCATTGAAGCGGCAGCGGAAGTCAGCAGGATTTACACAGCAGGAACTGTCGGAGCGTTCAGGAGTGTCTTTGCGAATGATTCGTGCCTATGAGCAGAACAAGCAGGACATTTCCAAGGCGGAGTCTGAAGCCGTGCTGAATCTTGCGTCTGTACTCGGTTGTTCTCCATATTCGCTGTTGAGGTAATTTTCTGTTTTCTCATAAGTTGAGTGACCGGGAATTCATTATATTTGCTTCCGTTTGTAAAAGAACTATAAACAAATGAGGCTGATTCGATTATGAACCAGCCTCGTTTTCATTATATGAATTGTTTTTACAGAGTCCTCTTGATTTCCACAATCTGGAATGCCTCGATGATGTCGCCAGGTTTTACGTCATTGTACTTGTCAATGCCGATACCGCACTCCATTCCTGCGAGTACTTCCTTGGCGTCATCCTTGCCGCGCTTGAGAGATGAAAGCTCTCCGGTATAGACTACGATGCCGTCGCGGATAAGACGAACCTTGCTCTTTGCCAGCATCTTGCCGTCCTTGATGAGACAGCCGGCGATGGTTCCGACCTTGGAGATGTGGAAGGTCTGCTTAACCTCTGCGGTAGCTGTGACTTCCTCTTTCTTCTCAGGCTCGAGCATACCCTCGATACCGTCCGTGACTTCATTGATGGCGTCATAGATGATAGAGTAGAGACGGATTTCGATACCCTCTTTCTCTGCCAGGTTTCTTGCGTCAGATGAAGGACGTACCTGGAATCCGATGATAATCGCATCGGATGCGGTTGCCAGCATGACATCGGACTCGGAGATTGCACCCACCGACTTGTGGATGACATTGACACGAACCTCTTCTGTAGAGAGTTTGATCAATGAATCTGAGAGTGCCTCTACCGAACCGTCCACGTCACCCTTGACGATGATATTGAGTTCCTTGAAGTTACCGATGGCGATACGGCGACCGATTTCTTCGAGGGTCATATGCTTCTGGGTCTTGATTCCCTGGATTCGGATGAGCTGCTCACGCTTGTTCGCGATGGCCTTGGCCTCTTTCTCGTCGTTCATGATATTGAACTTGTCACCGGCGCTAGGTGCTCCGTTGAGACCGAGAATTGAAACAGGGGTGGAAGGACCTGCAGTCTCGACTTTCTGGCCACGCTCGTTGAACATGGCTTTTACACGTCCGTAGTAGCATCCGCTGAGAACCATGTCTCCGGTATGTACTGTTCCGTCCTGGACAAGGATTGTTGCGAGATATCCGCGGCCCTTGTCGAGTGAGGACTCGATGACTGTGCCGACTCCGAGTTTCTTAGGGTTGGCCTTGAGGTCCATGAGGTCGGTTTCGAGAAGGACTTTCTCGAGAAGCTTATCGACATTGAGACCCTTCTTGGCTGAAATCTCCTGGCATTGATATTTGCCGCCCCAGTCCTCGACGAGGATGTTCATCTGCGCGAGCTGCTGGCGAATCTTCTCAGGCTGTGCACCCGGCTTGTCTATCTTGTTGATGGCGAACACCATAGGGACGCCTGCCGCCTGTGCGTGGTTTATGGCCTCGACCGTCTGTGGCATGACCGCGTCATCGGCTGCGATGATGATGATCGCGAGGTCGGTCAGCTGGGCACCACGTGCACGCATGGCTGTGAAGGCCTCATGTCCAGGGGTGTCGAGGAAGGTAATCCTGCGTCCGTCATGGAGTACCACGTTGTATGCACCGATGTGCTGTGTGATACCTCCGGCCTCACCTGCGATGACATTGGTCTGTCTGATGTAGTCGAGGAGGGATGTCTTACCATGGTCAACGTGTCCCATCACTGTGATGATAGGAGGTCTTGTCACGAGATCCGCCTCGTTCTCAGGCTCCTCAGTGTCCTGGTTTATCTCATTCTGGATATCCGCGGTCACGAACTCTACTTTGTATCCGAACTCCTCTGCAACAAGCACAAGTGCCTCTGCGTCAAGTCTCTGGTTGATTGACACCATGAGACCGAGACTGAAACATGCCTCGATGACTTTGTTTACAGGAGTGTTGTTCATCAATGTTGCAAGGTCATTGACAGTAACGAACTCGGTGACTTTGAGAATCTTCTTCTCTGCTGCCTCCTGAGCCATCTCCTCCTGAAGTTTCTGGGATGCGAGCTCTCTCTTCTCCTTTCTGTGCTTTGCTCCGAAATTGTTCTTGCTCTTGCTGTCGTTCATCCTGGCGTAGGTCTCTTTCACCTGCTTCTGGATTTCCTTCTGCATCTCCTCCTGCTCGGCCTCGGTCATGGCTGGCTTGAAACGGTCGTTGTTGCGGTCCTTCCTGCGGTTGTTCTTTCCACCGCCCTGCTGGTCCTTTCCACCACGGAAATCTTTCTTTCCGTTATTGTTTCCGCCTCCGTTGTTATTGTTGTTGCCGTTGCGGTTCTTCTTGGAGTCTTTTCCGCCTTTCTCGTCAGCGTCGATCTTATTGACATCGACTTTCTGGCTGCCTCCCTTGGAAATGCGCTCTCTCTTCTTGTTGCTCGGCTTCTTGTCGAACTGTGAAAGGTCCACTTTGCCGACAATCTTGAGACCGCCTGTTACAGAACTGCTTTCATCCTCTGTGCTGGATGCGGCTTTCTGGAGTTTGTGCTCGGCCTTGATCTTGGCTTTGTCCGCCTTCGGATTGAATTCTTTCTGATTGAGGTTTCTGTCGCTCTTTTTCATATCAGATTTCTTGACAGATGGATTTGGAACCTGCTCCGAAGGGGTTTGAACGGATGGTTCTGCAACATTGACAGGAGCCGTCTTAACCTCTTTTGACGGTTCTTGAGAAGGTGTTGCCGTCTCGACTTTCATATTGTTTGTTTGTTCTTCTTTTTTTGGCTCTGCGGCAACAGGGACAGGTGCAGCCTCGATTTTTGCTTCAGGTTTCACCTCAGGTTCTTTCACGGCAGGCTCCGCCACCTCAGGTGTCTTCACCTCAGGTACTTTGACTTCCGGTTCCTTTGTCTCAGGTTCTTTGCCTGTGACTTTTTCAGGAACAGCCTCAGGTCTTTCTTCCTTGACTGGTTCCTCTGGAACGTTCACCTCTTCTTCCTGTTTAGGGAATCGGTTTCCGGCCGCGCCTCTGATTATGACAGTGTTTCCACTTGCCGGCTCTTCTTCCTCTTCTTCTTTCTTCTTCGATCCTTTTTCAATGATCTCCTTTAACTTGATCTGGACTTTGTCTGAGTCCTCTTTTGCCTTGGCGTCGCTGCCGAAAGCTTTTTCGAGGTCCGGAAGGAATTTGTCCGAAACTTTTGCATTAGGATTCATTTCCAACTCTGCGCCTTTCCCGTTGAGGAAATCAACGAGAGTCTGAAGTCCGATATTGAATTGCTTTGTTAGCCTGTTTAGTCTGATTTCTGCCATAAAAACCCCTTTAAAATTAATACTATACTCTATTTTGTGCCGCAAACTGTGGCCGGTTCAGGAATTCTCCCGGTCGCCGGCCATTGTTTCTATTCCTCTTCGAATTCTGCGCGGAGAATGTTCACAACATCGGCAACGGTCTCATCTTCAAGGTCTGCACGCTTTGCGATGTCTGCCGGATCCAATGCCAGAACACTCTTGGCTGTGTCGCAGCCGATCGACTGGAGCCTTTCGATGACCCAAGGATCGATTTCATTGCTGAACTCGCTGAGGAGTACGTCCTCGTCATCTCCCTCCTCTTCTCCTTCTTCCTTAGGAATCTCTCTCCAAACTTCGATCTCCCTGCCTACGAGCATGCTTGCAAGCTTGATGTTGCAACCGCCTTTTCCGATACCCTTCTTGACTTCGTCAGGAAGCATGAAGACCTTGATCTTGTCTGTCTCTTCCTTGCCCATGTCGATAGAAGATATCTTGGCAGGATTGAGCGCTCTCTGAATAAGGAGCTGTGTATTGCTTGTCCACTGGAGAACGTCAATGTTCTCGTTGCGGAGTTCGCGTACGATGCCTATGATACGTGATCCCTTGACACCGATGCAGGCTCCGATAGGATCGATTCTGTCATCGTATGATTCTACTGCCACCTTGGCTCTTTCGCCAGGGATACGGACTACCTTCTTTATAGTGATGAGTCCGTCATAAATCTCAGGAACTTCCTGCTCGAAGAGTTTCTTGAGGAATTCGTCTGATGTTCTGGAAAGAACAATGTAAGGAGTGGTGTTGTTCTTCATCTCCACGCTCTTGATGATGGCGCGGACAGTGTCGTTCTTCTTGAAATGCTCTCCCGGAATCTGCTCTGACTTAGGCAGTCTGAGCTCGTTTCCGTCTTCGTCGAGGATGAGGACCTCTTTTGCCCATGTCTGGTAGATCTCACCTGTGAAGATCTCGCCGATCTTGTCGGTGTACTTGTTGTAGAGGTTGGCTTTCTCGATATCCATGATCCTTCCCTGAAGGTTCTGTCTGATATTGAGGATGCCTCGTCTGCCGAAGTCCTTGAGTTCCACCTTTCTGGTGAATGTCTCGCCGAGTTCGTAGTCGTCTCCGTCCCTGTTCACTTCCTTGATGGAAATCTGGGTGTTCGGATTTTCTACGGTCTCTACGACTTCCAGATTCTGATAGATTTCGCAGTCGCCTTTATCGACATTGATGATGACGTCGAAATTGTCAGCTGAGCCGAATGTCTTGGCGAGCTGTGTCATGAAAACATCCTTCAAAACGCCCATCATGACCGGACGGTCAATGTGCTTCTCGTCTTTGAAAAGCGCGAAAGCTGATTTGAGGTCTATTTTTTCTCCTTCCATAATGGTTATAATTTTTATATTTTCTAGTCAAAATCTATATGAGGTACAACTGAGTTGATTTCGTCGTAGGCGAAAGTGTCCTCGTGTTTTACCATTTCTTTCTTCTTTTTGCCCGGAACCGCTTCCTTGGCTTCATAGGAGAGTACGAAGCCGTTTTCGTCAGCCGAGACGAGCGTGCCGGTGAGTTTTCTTCCGCCACGTGTCTTGACTTCTACCTTGGAACCTACGGCCTTCTGATACTGTTTCAGAATCTTGAACGGCTGGTCGAGGCCTGCTGATGTGACAGTGAGGGAATAATCTTCCTTTTCCTGGTCGAAAACTGCCAGAAAGGCGTTGTTTACAGCCACGCAGTCGTCCATGTCCACTGTTCCTTCTTCTGATTCGATGGCCAGCACGATGTCGTTGTCCGAGCTGATTGTCACTTCTGTGATGAAACATCCGCGGGACTCCACCGGTGCTGTCATTTCTTTATATATCAATGCTTTGTCCATAAGCAAATATCATGTTTCCAATAAAAAAGATAGGAGACGCGCCCGTCCCCTATCTCAACTCACTTTTGCAAAGATAAGCATTATTTTCCGAAATGGGAAATTTTATTTTCACCATAGGTGACGGCTGACATTGATTTATTCCGGATTTTATGTTTATTTTGGCGCTTGGCGCTGGAACTGGGGTGTTACATTCTTGCTAAAGTAACGTAAAAGTGTTTACTTTGCATTAATAATTATTCGGTCCGTTAGCTGCGGGCACACTTAAGTGAAATAAAATATTGAAATTATGGAATTTACAGCCAAACAGCTGGCGAAAGTCCTGAGAGGAACCGTTGACGGGGATTCTGAGGCGAAGGTTACTTCTTTTGCCAAAATTGAACATGGCAAGGCGGGTCAGTTGTGCTTCTTTGCGAATCCTAAATACGAACACTATGTCTATACTTGCAAGGCAAGTATCCTTCTTGTGAACAAGTCTTTCGAGCCTAAGCAGAAGGTGTCATGCACCATGATCAGGGTGGATGATGCATATACTGCAGTAGCGGAACTCCTCAAGTATGTGACTCTCCAGAAGAGGACTGACAGGAGGCATCGCGGTTTCAGGTCATCATGGTTCCTGACCACCAAATTCGGAAAGAAGGTTTATCTCGGAAGCCATTCCTATGTAGGTCATCATGCTGTAATCGGTGACTATACAAAGATTTATGAGAATGTATACATAGGTGACAATACCAAGATCGGTTCGCATTGTATCATCTATCCTGGAGTGAGCATTTATCCGGGTATGATTATCGGTGACAATGTGATTATCCATTCCAATGCCGTAATCGGCTCTGACGGTTTCGGAAACGCCCCTCAGCCTGACGGAACATGGGAGAAGATCGAGCATATCGGCAATGTCATCATCGGAAACAATGTCGAAATCGGCGCGTGCACTACCATTGACAGGTCTGAAATGGAATCGACAATCATCGGCAACGGCGTGAAAATCGACAATCTCTGCCAGATTGCGCATAATGTCGTGATAGGGGACAACACCGTTATGGCTGCACAGTGTGGTATCGCTGGTTCGACAAAGATCGGAAAGAACTGTATTTTCGGAGGCCAGGTAGGTATTGCAGGTCATCTCAATATTCCTGACAATACTCAGATCGGAGCGCAGGCCGGCGTAATCAGCAATGTGAAGAAGTCCGGCGAGAAGCTTCTCGGTTCTCCGGCAATCCCGGTAAACCAGTATCTCAGGAGTTACGCTGTGTTCAAGCAGCAGGGCAAGTAATTCCATGGAGCCGGTGGGCTGTTTTGGAGCCAAAAGAGTCCAAAATGCCGCAACTTTTGGCTAAGTTGCTGAAAATACATATATTTGTGAAATTTTAGACACATATATTTATTAGTAAAGTTCCACAAGCGCGGAACAAAATGATTTGTTAATGAAGCAGCTTACACTTATCAATGCCTGTCAATTTCATGGCAAAGGTCTCCACACGGGACGTGTAGCGGAGATGACAGTGAAGCCGGCTCCTGCCGGGACAGGAATTGTATTCCTTAGAAAAGATATTGGTACAGAGGCATTTGTGGCAGCCCTTGCGGAGAATGTTTCCAGCACGGCGAGAAGTACGACCATTTCGTCCGGAGATGTTTCTGTATCTACTATAGAGCATCTGATGTCAGCATTGACCGGAATGGGCATTGATAACGCCATTGTCGAACTTGACAATGTGGAGGTTCCTATTCTGGACGGAAGCGCCCTTCCTTATGTGAAGGCTTTTGCCGGTAACGTTGTGGAGCAGGATGCCGAGCGCGTATATCTGGATATTCCTGAAGACATTGAACTGAAAGATGAGAAGACCGGTTCGTGGGTGAAACTTACTCCTGCGGACAAGCCTTCGTTCGAGATAACAGCCGATTTCAATTCTCATGTCCTTGGTGTGCAGAAGGCTTCATGGAATCTTTCTGACAACTATGCTGAGGAGATCGGACCTTGCCGTACATTCGTGTTCTTCCATGAAGTGGAATTCTTGCTTGCCAATAATTTGGTGAAGGGCGGTGACGTGGATAATGCGATTGTCATTGTGGAGCATCCTGTTTCTGACGAGCAGCTTGACAGGGTAGCCAAACTGTTCAACCAGCCAAAACTTGGCGTGAGTGAGAGCGGTTATCTCAGCAATCTTAAACTGCATTTCCCTAATGAGTGCGGCAGACACAAACTGCTGGACATGATAGGCGACATGAGACTGGCCGGAGGCTACCTCAATGCTGCCGTGACAGCTTTCAAGCCTGGCCACACCATCAATACTAATACAGCAAAGGCAGTGCGTGCACTACTTGCCAAATAAAATAAAAGATAGAAGTATGAACAAGATTCATCCATTGGCTTCAGTAAGCCCTAAGGCAATTCTTGGAGATAACATTGAAATCGGTCCCTATGCATTCATCGATGATAATGTAGAGATTGGTGATGGTTGCAAGATTTATCCTCATGCTGTGGTTTTCCCTTATGTCAAGATGGGAAAGAACTGCGAGGTCTATCCTGGAGCGGTTGTCGGAGCAGTTCCGCAGGACCTTAAATTTGACGGTGAGATCACTTATGTTGAAATCGGTGACAATGTAACTATCCGTGAATGCGTTACCATTAACCGTGGTACCAAGGCAAGCGGCAAAGGCGTTACCAAGATCGGAAGCAATACTCTCCTCATGTCGTACGTGCATGTAGCACATGACTGCGAGGTAGGAAATCATTGTATTCTTGTAAGTTACGTCGGAATCGCCGGTGAAACGCAGGTTGCTGACTGGGCGATCATCGGCGGAGGCGCAAAAGCTCACCAGTTTACAAGAATCGGCTGCCATGCGATGGTAGGCGGCATGTCCAAAATCAACAAGGACATCCCTCCTTACGTTCTCTGCGGACGTGATCCTATCTGTTATGCAGGTGTCAATATCGTCGGTCTCCGCCGTCGCGGTTTCTCTGCTGACGTTGTAAGAAACATCAAGGATATCTACGATACTATCTACTTCCAGGGATACAATATCACTGACGGTTGCGCAAAGGTTGAGGCAGGCTTCCCTGATTCAGAAGAGAAGGCTACAATCCTTAACTTCATCCGCGCTTCCAAGAGAGGTATCATCAAGGCCAACACCTCTAACGAGAAAGGTGAGATTGACTAATATTTCAAAATGGAATCGTCGATATGATTCTGCTTGAAACAGCTTTTTTCCCGCCCGTATCATATTTTGCGGCGATTGCTGAAGAATTTACCCTGTCACCCGGCAGGGTAAATTCTTATATGCCTGCACATGTGTTCATCGAAGCGTCTGAGAACTATCAGAAGCAGTCCTACAGAAGCCGCTGTAAGATTTATGCGGCAGGTGGAGAGGAAACATTGTCGGTTCCTGTGGTACATGAGGGCGGAACCTGCTCGCTGCCGATAAGGGAGATACGTGTGGATTATTCCCGCCCGTGGCTTCCAAGAATGGAAAGGGCTATCGTATCTGCCTATGAATCATCGGCTTATTTCGATTACTACAAGGATGAACTGTTCTCCATATTGGACTCTCGGACAGATACCCTGCTGGATTTGAACACATCCATTCTCAGGTTTTTCCTTGGCAAAATTGGAATCGCGGCAGAGGTGGGTTTTACGGAGGAATTCACGTCTCGTGATGACGGCCGCTACGGGAAGGACCTGCGCGGCATCATTCATCCGAAACGTCCCAACAACATACTTGAACTGCTGGATCTGAAAAAGCCATACTGGCAGGTTTTTTCTCCCAAGTATGGCTTCAAATTCGATTTGTCCATAATGGACCTCCTTTTCAATGAAGGTCCGGACTCTATTGTTTATCTGAAGAATCTCTAGTATTCTAGAATCTCCATCCCAAGGTCACGACTACATCCCAGAGAGATCTTCTTACCGCGAGTTCAGGTGAAAGGACTCCTTCAATGTAAGTGTCGTACGGATAGATATACTCCTTAGGCAGGAATGTGTCCCTCACAGCCACGTCGCAGAAGAATGAATTTTCCGTGCTGTATCCGAGACCGAATGCGAACGAGTTCTTGAATGCCTTAGGGGTAAGTTTCGTACCTGCCGCATCGTAGTATCTTTCAGGTGATGTCGTGAGATTGTAACCTGCTCTGACAGCGATGAAAGGAAGAGGCTTCACTTCGATTCCGAGTCGGAAGTTATGGGCGGATCCTGTGAAATCCTTGATGTCTTTGTTTACTCCGTTGAATGCTGTGTTGTCATTGGTCTCAGTCTCTTTGAACTTCATGGTGCTGTAGTTGCAGAGTTCATAGTCGGCACTGATAACTCCCAAATCTGCAAATGTGTATGCGATACCGAAATTGGCGCGGAACGGTGAAACGAGCTTGTATTTGAATTCACCCTTCGGTGACGTCGCTGTCGCATCGAAAGAAGAATTCTCATAGAATGTCTCTCCTGCATGCTGCCAATGCTCGGTGATGAAGTTGGCAGTCGGTGTCTGGATGGCAACGCCGAGTCTGAGTCCTGATACAGGAACTGCGAGGAAACCGAACTTGGCATAGATGCCGGTTCCTTCTGCGCTATATGCATAGCGGTATCTCAGGCTGTTGAAGTATGTAAGCGAAGTTCCACCGGCTCCATTGTCAAATTCAAGCTCGAAATTGTTCGGGTCCACTGCGAACTCCTTGAAGTATTCGTTCATGGAGTAGTCCATAGAGGTGATTCCGAGGTTGACTCCGGCAAAGAACCTGTCGGAGAAATTCATTCCGAGGTTCAGGAGGACGTCATATTTGATGCCATGTGCCCTCTTTCCGTAAATCTGGTCGATGGCATCGGCAAGCTGGATGTCATACTGTTTGTTTCCGCTGGCATCATATCCGCGCTCGATGGTCTTCTCTGTAACTCCTACATACTGGTTGTTGAAGCCTCCGAATGTGGAAACCATGCCTGACTGCCATCCGGTAATCTGGTTCCAAGGGCAATTCACATCATAATATGCGTTCTCGCCGTTCAGCATTGATGAATTCAATCCGTTCATGTTTGTGGCGAGATATCCTGCGTAGCTGGTGGCAGTGTTCCTTCCGCCTGCTGACAGGTCATCAAGATAATTGGCCGAAGCATTGGCAACAAGTCCGAGGGTTATGGCCTTGAGCGCATTTCCGGAATTCGTCTTGATATTCATCGTGAAGCCGAAGTTCGGAACGGAGAATCTTACTTTGCTGTTCTTGTTTTCCATCAGCGACGAGCCGGCCATTCCAGGCATTGCGTCGTATGTCGCTTTCGATGTGATGATGCTGATGTTCGGTGTCAATGTTGCCTGGGAGTAGTTGTTCACTGCGGATCCGGCAGGATTGATGCCGATGGAACCGAGGTCACCTCCGAGAGCAGTGAAGGCATTGCCCATACTGATGGTCCTGGCAGTGCCGTAATAGTTGTTCTCGCTGAAACGCAAAGCGTCTGCTGTCGTCTGGGCGTTGGCGCCCGCTGCGATTACTGTAAAAAGCAGTATCGGGATAGTCTTTTTCATTTTATTAATTTTTTTACTCAGAATGGAAAACTGGTGAATCCCGTTCTTGTGGTTATTGATAATTATATGATACACTTACGCAAGCCCTACGACCTGCAGAGCTTGCGTATGAAAGATTTCTAACGTCTGCGGACGCTTCCGCCTGAAGAGCCTCCGGAGTAGCTTCCGCCCGATGACCTGACAGCGCCTCCGCCGGAATAACCGCCTCCGTATGAGCTGCTTGATGAACTCCTGTAAGAACTGCCGCTGTTGTAAGAAGAGGAACTTCTGTATGAGCTTCCGCTATTATAAGATGATGAACTCCTGTAAGAACTGCCGCTGTTGTAGGACGACGAGCTTCTGTAAGATGAACTGCTCGAAGAACTGCGGTATGACGAGCCGGAAGATGAACCGGAACTTCTGTATGAAGAACCTGATGAACTTCCCCTGTAAGCGGAGCCTGTAGAACCGCCTCTATATGCGGAGCCTGCGGACTGTCCAGTGCTGTATGACTGGCGGACCGAACTGCCGGCTGACTGGCTTCCTGCAGGTCTGCGATAGACACTTGAAGATGCCGGACGGCTTACGGACGGCCTGCTGGCAGCCGCTCCTGACATTGAACTTCCATATGATCTGGAAATGGTGGTTCCGGAGTTTCTTACGGCTGACGATGAACTGCTGCGGACTGCTGAACCGGTCCTGTTCTGTGAAACATTCATTCCTGGTCTTGCTGAGACGCTTCCTGAGTTCTGTCTTACAGCCGACGCGGAAGTGCGCCTTACGGCTGAAGGTGCTGATGTCGAACCTGACATGCCGCTGCTTCTGGTCACGCCTGACGTGGATGTTCTTCTGGCAGATGCGACTGAAGTTCCGTTGTTTCTTCTGACAGTCGAAGTCGTGACTCCCATTCCGTCGCTCCTTCTTATGGTGCCGTTGTTCTGGCGGGTGGTTTCGGTATAAGTCCTGTTTCCGTAATACCATCCGTTGCCGCCCCTGTCGAAGTAGCCGTAGTCCCAGTGGTGGTGATGGTGGTACATCGGAGGGCACCAAGGGTCATAGTACCATCTGTTGTAATACCACGGGTCATAATACCCCCAATAGTATCCGGGGCGTCCCCAATACCATCTGTTGTAATACCACGGGTCGTTCCAGTACCATGCGTCCCACCATATTGAAGAAGAGTAATACCATGGATTCGCGCCCCAGTACCATGATGAGCCATAGTAAGGATAACGCCATGAATCCCAGTAGTAACCGGGCCAATATGAGGATGCGAATCCGGCCGCAAACCCGTCGGCATATCCCTGAGGATACAGTGAGTAGCCGTTGTTGTTTGTGATCGTCACGGAAGTGCCCCCCTGCGTCTTGCCGAGATTCAGGGTAGTGGACATGTTCTCGGGAATGAAAAGCGTGTCGGTCTGTCCTGCCTTCAGGAAAACACTGGAGTTTTCAGTTTCTTTTACAAGGTCATTGACCTTGCTTCGGGAAGCTAGAGCGGCAGCCCTGCTTGCCGAATTATCGGGATGGCTGTAAATGCCGTCCTGATATGTCTGAGTTCCGGAGTATCTGGCTGCCGGACCGCACGCTGACAGAATTATCAGCATACTTGTCAGAGTCAAGATGTTCGTTTTCATAATCGGACCTCCTATATTGTTAAAAAGTTTGTATCTTTGTGCACTGCTGGTGCAAACATGCATCCAGTTGCAATTTTCGTACCTGCATTCTTAAATGCATTCCGTGCATCAACATTGCAAGTTAGTGAAAATTACATTCAAATACAATTTATTACGGTGGCTTGGCACCAGATTAGTAAAATAGACACCGTGCCGGAACCAGGCAGCCCGGTACGAAGAATACGTAGTAACAGAGATGGCAGATCAGATAACCAAGAGGTCAGTTAATTACTCACAGTGGTATAACGACCTGGTAGTCAAGGCAGACCTCGCAGAACAGTCTCCGGTCAGGGGATGTATGGTCATCAAACCTTATGGATATGCAATTTGGGAAAAGATGCAGCATGTCCTCGACGCAAAATTCAAGGAGACCGGTGCGGTCAATGCTTATTTCCCGCTTTTCATTCCGAAATCTTTCTTCAGCCGTGAGGCAGAGCATGTTGCAGGATTCGCGAAGGAGTGTGCGGTGGTGACACACCATCGTCTCATGAACGATCCTGACGGTAACGGCGTCGTGGTGGATCCGTCATCCAAACTGGAAGAGGAACTCATCGTGAGACCTACTTCGGAGACCATTATCTGGAGCACCTACAAGAACTGGATCAAGTCTTGGAGAGATCTTCCTATCATGTGCAACCAGTGGGCCAATGTAGTAAGATGGGAGATGCGTACCCGTCTGTTTCTCCGTACCGCAGAGTTCCTGTGGCAGGAAGGCCATACCGCCCATGCCACATCTCAGGAGGCTCAGGCAGAGGCCGAGAAGATGGTTCATGTATATGCTGATTTCGCAAGGAACTACATGGCATTGCCGGTTATCGTAGGCCACAAGAGCCCTAACGAGAGATTTGCCGGAGCGCTTGATACTCTTACCATCGAGGCTATGATGCAGGACGGAAAGGCCCTCCAGTCAGGTACCTCTCATTTCCTCGGACAGAACTTTGCGAAGTCATTCGACGTAAAATATACCGACAACGAAGGCCAGCAGCAGTACGTATGGGCTACTTCGTGGGGCGTTTCTACCCGTCTCATGGGAGCATTGATCATGGCGCACGGTGATGACAACGGTCTTGTACTCCCACCGGCTCTTGCACCTATCGAGGTCGTTATGGTTCCGATTTACAAGACAGCCGAGGAGCACGCAGCCATCCTCGAGAAGATGAATCAGATCAAGTCAGCCCTCCAGGCAGCCGGACATACTGCCAAGATCGATGACAGAGACACCCTCAGACCAGGCTTCAAGTTCGCCGAGTGGGAGTTGAAGGGTGTTCCTGTAAGACTTGCCATCGGTGCACGTGACCTTCAGAATGACACTGTCGAGGTTCACCGCCGTGACACTTTGGAGAAGAACACAGTCTCACTTGAAGGCATTGACAAATATATTGAGGAGCTTCTTGCTGATATCCAGAAGAATATCTACCAGAAGGCTGTCGACTTCCGTGAGAGCCGCATCGAGAAATGCGATTCTTGGGAGGAGTTCAAGGAGAAGATCACTCAGGGCAAATTCCTTCTCTGCCATTGGGACGGCACTGCCGAGACCGAACAGAAGATCAAGGATGAGACGAAGGCTACTATCCGCTGCATCCCTGTGGACACTGTCGTTTGCAAGGAGGAAGGTGTGGATATCTATTCCGGAAAGCCTTCACACGAAAGAGTCGTGTTCGCGATTGCTTACTAATCCCGAACCGCGTACGGCTCCGCACTTCTTTTGTTAATTCCAGGAGTCCATCTCCTGCTTTAAAGTCAATGAAAATAATGAAAAGAGTTATTCTTTGCCTGTCGGCATTGATGTTCACATTCATGTCGGCATCAGCACAGGACATTACCGATGCACAGAAAGCAGCTGAAGAGGCCGCAAGGGCAATTGCCGGTGCGCCACAGGCTGAGGTTAAGGTGCCCAGGCCGAAATGTTGGACCAATTCACTTCTGACTAAGATTGACTTTGGCCAGACCAACCTTACGAACTGGGCGGCCGGTGGCTACAACAGTGTGACTCTCAAGTCTTTCATTGATGCTACGGCAAACTATAAGAAGGAAGAACTTTTCTTCAATAATCGTCTCCAGCTGGATTACGGCTTCCTCTATTCGGAGGACAAGCCGTTCATCCAGAAGAGTGATGACCGTATCTATTATGAGGGCAAGTTCGGTTACAAGGCAACCCAGAGGCTGAATTATTCTGCACAGTTCAGCTTCAAGTCGCAGTTCTCCAACAGCTACAATTATCCGACTCCGTCGAAGCCGACCGGTGCGGATGAAGACTGGCAGCCGGGAAAGAGTGACTGGAAGGCAAGCCGCAAACATAAATCCGGTTTTATGTCGCCTGCCTACACGAACTTGGCGCTCGGTATTGACTGGGTTCCTACCAAGTGGCTGACCATAAACATTGCGCCTGTCACGGGCGGTTTTATCGTGGTGACAGACGAGGCTCTGAGAACCTCCTATAGTATGGAACTCAAGAAGGAGTATCACAAGTATCACGAAATGACATCGGACCAGGTTTCCAATCTGACCGGTTCGGAAAAGACCGCGTATGAGAACTTTGTCAATGCCAAAGCTGACGGCTCCGCTTATCGTCCTGCAAGATTCGAGCTTGGTGCCCAGATCAAGATAGATGGAAAACTCCAGATCAATGACAATTTCAAATATACTTCACAGCTGGTACTCTTCTCTGACTATCTGGACAATCCGCAGAACATCCGTGTGAACTGGGATAACAGATTCGACTGGAAGATAGCTAAGTATTTCTCATTGACAGTGACGACAAACCTCATATATGATGACAAGGTGCTGGTCAAGACAGACAAGACTCTGAAGAAATATCCTAATGGACGCAAGATGTTGCAGTTCAAGGAGTCCCTGGCTTTCGGCTTCTCATATACGATTGCTTCAAGGAAAAGATAGATATGCAGAAAGCATTTGACAAGATTTTGAAGGGGCTGCTTCCTGAAGGGGAAACAGCCCTTCTTGCTGTGAGCGGAGGAGTGGACTCGATGTGCATGGCGGAACTCTTCCGCTCGAGCATGTTGCATCCGCGTTTTGCAGTGGCCCATTGCAATTTCCATCTGCGCGGCGAGGACAGCGATTCAGACGCTTCATTGGTAAGGCAATGGGCCGAGGATGCCGGAGTGCCGTTCCATCAGGCGGATTTCGATACGGAATCCTATGCTGCCTCACATTACATGAGCATCGAGATGGCTGCCAGGGAGTTGCGTTATGACTGGTTCGCCCGGCTCTGCAAGGACAAAGGATATTATGGCGTTTCTGTCGCCCATAATGCCAATGACAATGCGGAGACATTGATACTGAATCTTTTACGCGGAACGGGCCTTCGTGGCATTTCCGGGATGAAGGAGATGTCCGAGGTGGCAGTAAGCAGTGATGGGCTCGCAGGAGTGAGGCTGATCCGTCCGCTGCTCGGCTTTACCCGTGAACAGATTACCGGATTTGCGCGTCAGGCGTCATTGACCTGGCACGAGGACTTCACCAACGCTGAAACAGTCTATAAAAGGAACAAGATCCGCAACCTGGTTTTTCCGCTTTTCGAGAGTATCAACCCGTCGTTTCTGCGGACATTCTCCCGCGAAATGGGCACCTTCGCCCAGGAAAATGCTATCGCCGACGACTATTTCAATGCTGCCGCGGCCAAGGTCAATGCCAGTCCGCTGCCCGGAGAGTTTTTACGTGTCAATGTCAGCCTGCTCAGGCAGGATGCGCATTGGGAATATGTCCTGTACCGGCTTCTGGAGCCGTTCGGATTCCGGGACCGCCAGCTTGATCCGATAATCCGTCTTGTCCGTGACGGGGAAATCTTCTCCGGACGTGAGTTTGTGAGCCAGGACTACAGGATTGTAACTACTGATAATCATATAGTTGTGAAGAAGAAAACTACATCTTTCGGGCTGCCTTTCCAGACATTGGGCAAGATTCGGGAGAACGACGTGTGTGCTGTCGTTCCCGGTCCGGGAGCGTATGAATTTGCTTCGCTCAAGGTCAATGTCAGAGTGGAAAACATTGACCGTGGTGGTGTCGGGCGTGTCAGGGAACTGGCTGCAGCAGGCGCCTTCTCGGCTGACAGTGCAGCATTGACCTTTCCATTCCTTTTGCGGAATTGGCGCAACGGCGATTGGATGAGGCCGATAGGCACGAAGGGGCGTAAGAAATTGAGCGACTTGTTTAAGGATATGAAACTCAGCATTGACGAGAAGGCTGAGGCTCTGGTCATTGTCGCTCCGCATCTGAACAAGGGGTATGATGAAACGAAAGATGCCGGAGAACATGTCGCTGGTGTTTGCGGCTATGCTTCCGGCAGGTTTTATTGCAGGACCGATGAGGCTGTGAAGGCTTCACCGACCACCGATTCTGTTGTCGTTATTGAACGGTAACTACGTAAGGCATTCTGGCATAAATCTTTTCGGATGAATTCCAGTTCCAGTTTTTGTAGGCTTTCTCGATGGACTCGAAAGGAGTGTTTGCGAGGACGCTTGTGGAGCCTGTCAATGTCTCCATCAGCATTTCGACGAGTGTCTGAGGCTTAGGGTAGCATGTGATGCCCCAGTTGCCGAGTTCTGCGTCTCCTGCTGCGATGGCAGTGTATCTTACTGCATCCGAGAGAGTTCCGATTTCATCGACAAGGCCGATCTTGATGGCGTCTGAACCGGTCCATACGCGGCCCTGGGCGATGTTATCGACTGCTTCTGTGGTCATGTCCCTGCCTTCGGATACGTTTTTCAGGAATGCGTCATAGATGTTGTTGACGGATTTCTGCATGTATGCGGTTTCCTGTGCGTCGAGCGGTCTCATCATGGAGAACATGTCGCTGTGGCGGCTTGAACCGACCGGAGTAACATTGACATTGAGCACGTTCTTTACGGTCTTGCTGACGTCAGGAATCATGCTGAAGACGCCGATGGAACCTGTCAATGTCGATGCGTCTGAGAAAATCTTGTCGCAACTGTTTGATATCCAGTATCCTCCTGATGCTGCGTAGTCACCGTAAGATGCGATGACCGGTTTCACTTTGCGGAGAAGGTCGATTTCATTCTTGATTTTTTCTGAGGCGAGGACGCTTCCGCCAGGAGAGGCTACTCTGAGGACTACTGCCTTGATGTTGTCGTCGTTTCTGACGTCAGCGAGGATGGATGCGAAGCGGTCGCCTGCGACATTCTGCTTGCTGTTGCCGTCGATGATTTCACCTTCTGCAAAGACGATGGCGATGTTTTTCTTGGCTGATGGAGTTGCCTGTGTCGACTGTACCATGAAGTAATCTGTAAATGGTATCATATTGATATCCTCATAGTTATCTTCTACTGCCAGTGCTGTGAGCCTGTCGCGGAGGTCTTCTTTGGTGAGGAGTTCATCTACGAGGGATGCGTTCAGGAAATCTTCCGGTGAGCAAAGTTCGAGGTTGTCGATGAGGTCGTTGAGTCTGTCCTTTGTGATGCTTCTGCTTTCGCAGATCTTGTCTGCGATGTTGTTCCAGATGGAGTTGATCATCACCTGGTTCTGTTCGAGGTTCTCGTCGCTCGGCTTGTTCTTGATGTACATTTCGCCGGCTGACTTGTATTTTCCGTGTCGGATGAGCTGGACGTTGACTCCGAACTTGTCGAGGAGGTCCTTCAGGAATATGAGCTGGGTGCCGACGCCTGTCATCATGCTTGTGCCGCCTGAATATTTGCCCATATAGATTTTGTCTGCAGCAGAAGCGAGGTAGTATGCTCCCGTGCTGGGATTTTCAATGTATGCGACTACTGCCTTTCCGCTTTTCCTGAAGTCCGAGATGGCCTGGCGGAGTTCTTCTATCTGTGCGAGGCCTCCCTGGAGTCCTTCCGGACGGAGGAATATGTATTGGACAGAAGGGTCTGCAGCTGCCGCTTCAATGCTTCTGACTGCGTCCCAGAGTCCTGTAGGTGTTGTCTCGTCTCCCTGAAGGCGTGACATCGGGTTGGCTTCCTGTGTCTGTTCTGTCAATGAAATCTTGCTGAGGTTCATGTCGAGTACTCCTGAGCGTGGAAGAACCGGGGTGCTGCTTCCCAATGAAGCCAGGGCTCCGACGAAGCCGAAGAATAGGAATGAACCGATGATTCCCATTATGAAAAGGCCGCAGATTACGGCCAATGTCATTTTGATAAAGTCTTTCATGCTATCAAAATATTTTGTTTGTAAATGTTCTGTTTCGTGGCGCAGGATGCATGGTCTGCATTGGCCTCCGCCTCTATACAAAGGTAAAAAATAGTATTGATTATCACTATATTTATTCCTAATTTTGTAGATTATTAGTAACATGAAAGAAATAAGTTGCCTCAGATTAGGAGAAGATTTTCGAGGATAGATCTTTTTTCGAAGAAGGAGTGTACTGGACGTACACGACTGATGAGAAAAAAGATATAGACCGAAAAGATTCCTTAAGATGATGCAGGTTATTTCTTGAATGTTACTTAACAAAGATGTAACTATCGCAAGATTGCAATTTTAAGATATGGCACAAAAACCGTCTATACCTAAGGGAACAAGGGACTTCGGCCAGGAAGAGATGGCCGCAAGGAATTATATTTTCGACACAATCCGTTCTGTTTACAGGACCTATGGTTATGTTCAGATAGAGACTCCTGCGATGGAGAATCTTTCTACTCTTCTTGGAAAATATGGCGATGAGGGGGATAAATTGCTTTTCAAGGTCTTGAACAGCGGTGATGCGTTCAAGGGCATTGACATTGACAATTACAGGAATGAGGACGGCAGCATTGACAGTAATAAGCTTGCCATGTCTGTGTGCGAGAAGGGGTTGCGCTATGATTTGACCGTGCCTTTCGCGAGGTACGTGGTCCAGCATCAGAATGAGATTGCGTTCCCGTTCAGGCGTTTCCAGATTCAGCCGGTCTGGCGTGCGGACAGGCCGCAGAAGGGTCGCTATCGCGAGTTCTATCAATGTGATGCTGACGTTATCGGCAGCAAGTCCCAGCTCAATGAACTTGAGCTTGTCCAGATTGTGGATACTGTTTTCACCAAGTTCGGAATCAATGTTGCCATAAAGATCAATAACCGTAAGGTGCTTACCGGTCTCGCTGAAATTTGCGGTTATCCTGACAAGGTTACTGATATTACTGTTGCCATTGACAAGTTGGATAAGATTGGTCTTGAGGCAGTTGAGGCTGAGATGCGTGAGAAGGGTCTGGATGACAGGGCGGTAGCCGTTATCGAGCCTGTTCTCTTGCTTCAGGGTGAGACTGCGGAGAAGATTGAGGTCATGAGGCGTCTGATGAAAGGGGAGTCTGCTTCCGGTATTGTTTCGGAGGAGGGTCTCAGGGGTCTTGACGAGCTTGCCGAGTTGTTCGGTTTCATTGACAATGCCGGTGTTTCCCAGAAGGTGGAGATGGATCTTTCGCTTGCCCGCGGTCTGAATTATTATACGGGTGCGATTTTCGAGGTCAAGGCTCTGGATTTTGCTATCGGAAGTATCTGTGGCGGTGGCCGTTATGATAATCTTACCGGTATTTTCGGTCTGCCTGGCATGTCCGGTGTCGGCATTTCTTTCGGTGCTGACCGTATTTATGATGTCCTCAAGGGTCTGGACAAGTTCCCTAAGGGTCTTGCCGGTTCTGCTTCAGTGCTTTTTGCCAATATGGATGCTTCAGTGCTTCCGTATATCGTGCCTGTCGTGAAGAGTTTGCGTGAGGCTGGTGTCTCTTGTGAGATTTATCCTGACCAGAGCAAGCTGAAGAAGCAGTTTGACTATGCTGACAAGAAGGGTATTCCTTTCGTTTCGATCAATGGCAGTGATGAGGCTGCTGCGGGAATGGTCAATGTCAAGAATCTTTCGACGGGTGACCAGCGTTCGTTCTCTAAGGAGGATATTACAGGCCTTGTCAATTTCGTGTCTTTGTGATGAATATTACTAATTAATTCTTATGCAGGTTGCCGTCATCGTTTTTGCGATGGCGGCTTGTTCGTGATTTATGGCAAACAAGTTAAAGGTTTCCGGTAATATGGTATGGGGATTCGCTGCAGGAATCATTACCGGTGTCACTTATGGTCTCAATCCTCTTTTTGCGAAACCTCTTCTGCAGATGGGTGTTTCGGTAGATTCGATGCTTTCTTTCCGTTATCTTGTAGCGTGTCTGATTCTCGGTGTCTGGCTGCTTCTGAGGAAGGAAACTTTCAAGGTCAACAGGCCTCAGTTTTTCCGTTTGTGTATTCTGGGTGTCCTTTTTGCGCTGAGCAGCATGTTGCTGTTCCTTTCCTATAAGTATATCCCTGCCGGTCTTGCCACGACCATTGTTTTCCTTTATCCGGTTCTTGTGGCTTTCATCATGGTTTTCCTCAAGGTCTATCCTACGTGGCAGGTCTGGGTGTCTATTTTCCTGACTTTCGTCGGTGTTGTGATTCTCAGCCGCCCTTCCGGCAATGTTTCTCTCAATGCTGTCGGTCTTCTTCTTGCCGGCGGTTCAGCATTGGCCTATGCCCTTTATCTTGTAGTGGTGAACCGTAGTCGTCGTCTCCGTACCGTTTCCAATCATCTCTTGACTTTCTATGCGCTTCTTATCGGTTCCTTGGTGTTCCTTCTGCATAATCTCATTGGTGGCGGCGGTCTTATGACCGGTATTCACGGCTGGTATTGCTGGTTCAATATCATTGGCCTTGCCATTTTCCCGACTCTTGTTTCGCTGCTGACTCTTGCCATCGCGACTCGTATCATCGGTGCAACCCGCACCTCTGTTCTCGGTGTGTTCGAGCCGGTGACCGCGATCGCCGTCGGTACAATCTTCTTCGGAGAGTCGCTTACTGTCAATGTTATTGTGGGCGTTGTAATTACTCTGGTTGCCGTGACGTTCATGGTCCTGACCGGCAAGAAGTAGTAGGTCCTGCATTCTATGGACTACATGTTTTTATGGGTTTTAGGGGGATTATTCAAACTTTTTTGTAAAAAATGTCAAAAAAGTTTGCAGATTAGAAAATAATGCGTACCTTTGTAATCCAATCAAATCGCGGGGTAGAGCAGTTGGTAGCTCGTCGGGCTCATAACCCGGAGGCCGGAGGTTCGAGTCCTTCCCCCGCTACCAAGACGGACGTTGAGAATTCAGCGTCCGCTTTTTGTATATCTTTACCCCTAATAGAAGTGCTTATAAGCCCGAGTTGCTTGAAAAATTCGTTCATTCCATCGGTTCGATAGCTACGTGTTTCACCATCCCACAGAACACCGTCAGGAAAGACCAAGTGCTGTATCTTCTGACATACCTTGAAATCTTTCTTTTCCCACGTAGAACCAAGTGTAGAGGCTATTTTCAATGTCGTGGAGATGTAATCGACAAGGTTCGATCGGTAAATATCAAATTTTTTCAACTCGGTTTCAGTATTCGTTATCTTTTCCTCCAAATCAGCCTTTACGTCATTGTAATCTGCATTACTGATACCATCCTCTGTCATGAACTTTAATTTAGCATTTTTCAGCTTTGTCTTCAATGTCTTCAGATTTTTTTCTATAGTTTCTTTTTCCGTCAAGTTATTACGCTCTTTTTCCTCAAATTTTTTCTTGAGAACCATTTCAAGTATACGCTTCAGTTGGTCAGGAATAGAAAGTCCGTTGAGGATTTCGGCATACTTGCTGTGGAGTTCCTTTGCAGCTACGTTTGTCTTGCATCCCTTGACACAACATTTATAGTAGCTCAGCCCTTTCTTCTTGACGGTATATCCGCTCAATGCGTGCCTGTCCTTTGCGCAGAATACGTGCATTTTTAGAGGAAATTCGGGCGTTTCTTCTGCCTGTTGATAACTCTTGCTGTTTCCTGAAAGAATGTGTTGTACTTTATTGAATAATTGCTCTGAAATCAATGCTTCCTGCTTCCCTTTGATTATTTCCCCATCTAAATAGGCATGTTCGAGCAAACCGCAATAGAAACAGTTATGGAGGCATTGAGAGAGCTTCTGCTTGGATATCTCAAGTCCTATAGCCGATAATCTGCGCTGAATTTCCGCCTGAGACAGTTCAGGTTCATTTGCAATCCATTCAAAGGCGTGCTTCAGCAGCTGCCCTTGTTCGTTGACTGTAATGACGTGTTTCTTGCCGACCTTACGTGAGTTGTAGCCGAAAGGAGGACGTGAATATAGTTCGCCACGCCTGATACAAGCCACCATCCCATCGTGACACTTGTGCAATCTCATAGCATTGTCAATGTCGGCAACGATTATCAGGATATTCTCTACTTGCTCCGTTAAAATATTATTTGAATCCATCGGCTGATTGACGGATTCAAGACAGATTCCTTTTCTTTTCAATGTGCTTTTATAAGTGATGCCGTCAGTGGAGTTTCTTGAAAATCTGTCAAAATCAAAGACCACAATAGTGTTATATTCGGGATTCTCTCCGACTGTTCCAATCATGTCCAAGAATTTTCCTCCGGCACTTTTTGCTGATTCGTTCTCTCCTCCGAAATATCCTTTAATCCGAATGTTGTTCCTTCTGCAATATTCTTCGCAAGCCTGTCTTTGCGTGTCTATAGAGTAATTCTGTTTGTATTGGTCTGCCGAGGATACTCTTGTCCATATAGCAGCCACTTTTCCTGATTTTGCAAGTTCTTTGCGTTTCTCTATAATTCGTTCCTCTCTTGAAAGGTGCTTTTTTAGTTTTCTTATCATTATAAGTCCGTTTTGCAAGTCGTATTATATATATGGTAGCCAATCTCTGCTATCTCGTTAAATCCATTCAGGATTATCTGCATCGTTTTCTTGTCTGTAACACCGATTTTGTTAAACTCAATTATGAAATCTTCTGTCAATTCTGACATTGTTAAACTCTATTAGTACGAGTTTATTAGGTCTTCGGCTCTCCATTCCTCTCTGAATTGTGGAGACTTCTGTTCGCCAAGGTGACTTTTCCCCTTTATCCGAAATCAGATATCGTTGAATTGTACTCTTACATCATTCCTTCGTCTTTTTGTAAGAATACAATTTTTTTTTGAAATTGTCTGAAATTACAGAACAAGCCTTTTTAACTTCTGCAAAGTGCCGACAGAAGTTTTTGTGATGGCAGAAACATTCCTCAACGAGATACCCTTCTTCAGAAGGCTGATTTCCTTTGTATATTGAATCATCATTGTTTCTGTAGGCTTCCGATAGCCCGATTTCCTGCCGACTTGACCACCTCTGGATCTATATGAATTATATCCGCTCTCCATGCGACTACGGATAAGGGTACGTTCCATACTATTGAATTGAGCAAGGATGCCAAGGACAAGACTTGCTATAGGATTGACTTCTCCATTGGGAAGCAACGTCTCAAGTCCATTCTGATGGATATAGACGCTTATCTTGCGCTCGTTGAGGTACTCTACTATCTGAAGGAAATCCACGGCTCTACGGCTCAGGCGTGAACATTCATATATAAGGACTTTATCCACATGATTATCGTCACAGTACGTTAGCAGTTCGGACATCGCCTCTCGTTCATTAACCTTTTTTGCGCCACTGACAACCTCAGCAAATTCTCTCACGACATTATACTGCATCCTTGCTGCATAAGTCCTCAACTCTGACAACTGCCTGTCATAGTCCTGTGTCTTGGTAGAAACCCTTGCATAAATCACAACATCCATAGTATCAATAAAATTCATTAGTACTCCGGCTAATGTACCGATCATTTTCGGATTGAGCAAAGATCACCTGTGTTAATTTAACCTCAACATTCTATCATGTCTTAGAACATACTATCCGAAAAATCACTATTTTTGTCTAAAATTGATTGCCTATGGTTATTTAACAGGAATATAGACATATAGATAAAAGGCGTTAGCTTTTATTCTTATTCGCGGAACTTGGACACTTTCGAATGAATAACGAGGAATAAAGGTTAATGTCTGCACTACGATATCGGTGCGGACATTACTTTATTGTTTCGTTATAGGTTGTCCAAGACCTCGCGGATAGACGATAAAGTTTAGTCCGCGCTTTTTATTTGTCTTCAATCAGGACTAATACCAACAGAATTTATAAAACAAAACAGTTATGAAAAAGTTATACGTTATTGTCTTCTTTATGCCCTTTTCTTTGTTGGCCACAGCTAAGGACAAAGCCGACAAACAATATTATGGGGTATTCGCTGGAGCTAATATGTCTAAATCACTTTCCTTTCCGACATCAATGGATAGTGTTTATGGCGGCTATGAAAATTTCGGGGCAGGTTGTCAGATTGGCGGTTTCTATGAAATAGCCTTATCGCAAAAAAGGACATGGTTTTTTCACACAGGACTTAACCTTAATTATTACAATTCCAAAGGAAAAGATGTTAAAGAAACTGGCTCATATTTTGAAAAGGAAATCACGTCAGATTACAAGCTTTCTTCCTTATTTGCTGAACTTCCCGTAATGTTTGTTCGCAAAATCAAAATTAAAGATTGGTGCATTAACCCATCTCTCGGACTTTCCTACAATTATGGTATAACAGGGAAAATTAAGTCAACCATAATCAGGAAAGAACATAAAGGGTGGAACACGTATGATACTGAAGAATACACTAAAAACGAGAATATTTTTGACGCAGGCATGGGACGAGATGCAGTATTTAACCTGAGAGCCGAATTAGGCGCTTCATATAAGCATTACTTGCTTACAGGCTTCGTTGCATATCCATTATCTGACATATTTAGTTTTGGACTATCTTTCGGATATCAGTTCTGATATTTCGCCTAACTCACATCAATCGCCTGCGGACTTCTGAAACGATGTCGCGTGGGCGATTGTTTGTATTTACCTTGAGGCTCTCGAATTGCTTCATTCTTGAATATGCGCCCTTGCGGTCAGAATATAGATTTCGCACGCGTTGCTCTATCTGTTGCAAATCCCCATGGAAATGGTCAAGAATAATCAACATAGCCCAATCATTATACGATGAGCCGACACCGTCAATGCCCGTTGGCTTTATGGTGAAAATTTTGTCGAACATGGTTAGAATCGGATTTGCATCAGCATTGAAAAAATCCGCTATGTATGTGTCTTGAATGTTGAGGAATTCTCTGATTTTGTCGTTTGTGTTCAATGTGATTTCAAATCGAGTTATTCCTGAAAAATAGTCCTCAATACTTTCCATGTCATCAAGCATTGACAAGAATTTTCGGCTTTCCGAATTTGATGTCAGCTCTACTGACTTATCGTAAATTTTCAGAGATTCTTTACTGCGCCTATCCTTTACGTTTCGTGAGAACTCGATGCCGGCGTTGCGATAATGTTTCCATTTGTACCGTCTATACATACCGACATTATCATTCAATGCGGATAGAATTTCATTAGTCAATTTCATGGGAATATCTCGTGTGATGTCAGCTTTTGTAACGCATCCTGTATTGAGGATTCCGTCAATGTCAATTTTGCAGACACCAAGTCCATTCAGATTTTCCAAGCATTGCCGTATGGTCTTTTTGCTGATGAGTTCAGCATAGTTTGCGTACAGAATTTTCGATGAAAATTCAAGGGTCAATGTCTGTTTAGTATAGGATGCGGCCACATAGACATTGAACGGGATGTTATCGTCATTTCTTGAGGAATAGTATTCTCCTGTAAGTGTTCCATCTGTAGCGTATTCAGTATTGAACGGAACATGTTTTTCAATGAGATAACGTAGGTTCGCCTTTATTTTGATAGTATCACATTTTATGAGCCTGTTGTCTGTAATGTTCATTAGGTCAGATTTGAATATCTGTTATTATCTTACTTGTGGTCAAAAAGCCACATTTCCCCACCTTGATAGTAAAGATTAAGGAGAGCCGTGAAGCTCTCCACCAATCAATGTCCGTCATCAACTTTACCGACACCAAGATAATCATCCATTGTAATTTCCTTTGGACGGTCAACTGCGTTTTGCCAACTTCGCTTCTGTCCGTTTGAAATTTTGGCGTTCAATGCCATCCGTTCCGAATCTGACATCTGCGCATAGCGTTGTTTCATAGCTCTGCTGATGCGGTCTTTTGTCGCTTGCGACTGTGTTTTATATCTCATATCTGATATACCTCGTTTAATATGGGAGGTTCCTATACTATAAATACTTAGTCTAATGAAAAAGTCAAGAGTTGAGGTCGAAACTATTAAACGAGACAGTGTGTCAGATATAGTAAAGGCTTCCTTGCAAAAGATTTCGACAACTTACATTGTCTGACCTCAACATGAAGCCCCAACGAATATATCGCGAATTTTAATGCCATCAGTTATCCGAATCCTTGGGGGACAATAGTTCGTGGGTGTACCGATTTGAAAACGTGTCATTTTAATCTTTAAGATAGGCTCTCAAACAATATCGAAATGTGATAGAATAACCTAAAAGATTATAAAAAACCGAGGGGTGAGGCAGAAGCCCTATGGGCAAGAGTTCAATGCTCTGTTTACATAAGACACCCTAATATCTTCTGTAATGGCTTTTCACTCTCTCAATTTTGCCGAAGCGCACTCGCTTATAAGCTCGTACCTTGACAAGTTTGACAATCTCCACTTCAATGGTGATTATCTCAAGATGTTGATTTGTTTTCATGTTGTAAAGAAAATGGAGTGGTTGAGAAAACAATCGTTCCTCTGTGAGAACTACCCCCTCGGTAAACTTTCAAAGAAAAAGGCAGACACCCCTCTTAGGGAAAGGATGCCTGCTTTTCTTCCATCTTTGCTTTACAACACTGCAAAGGTACAGAAAAATATCAAATTGCAAAATCATTTTTCAGTAGCCGATTGTGCATATCGAACCACATTGACGAAATCTTCTAAAAATCGGTTAGATAAGTTGATTGCTTGTTCTACCAAGAAAGAGGCTGACCCAAAAGGGTTGGTCTCTTTTTTATATAGGATGTCGTAGAGTTGTCGGAAGGCTCCGCCAGAGTTCCGCTTCGCTCCATCCACCCTCCGGAACTTCGTTCCTCCGGGAG
>Ga0129313_1000295_pt1 | contig 47950 bp, 45 predicted proteins | sample O1105metagenome_FD_94436 | JGI IMG/M metagenome (GOLD analysis project Ga0129313, IMG submission 94436) | Orangutan group fecal microbial communities from fecal samples from Wisconsin, USA - O1105 metagenome | ecosystem: Host-associated > Mammals > Digestive system > Large intestine > Fecal...
ATAGGGTGCTGCAATAAGCACCCTTAAGCTGCTTACATCGGAAATATACCATCCGCACGTCTTATTATATGGCAGATTAATGTGGGAAGATTATGGAAGGGGGAGGGCTAAATGTCAAAAATCAAAAAAATTATAGGAACCTGTATCATTATTGCATTTATTCTATTTGGTTTATCACGGATGAATAGGTGTGGAAACAATTCTCCAAATCGTGGAATACCATATGATAAATTTTCACGTGCCATATATAGAGAAATGGGGGATGACATTTGGTATTATCACAAAGAAAAGGGACGGTCAGGGGAGAAGAAATATTATTATATAATAGAAAAGTGTGATAAGGATACCATTAATCGTTTTACAAAAGTTTTAAACATTCTTGGACAAAAGGAAAAGAAAAAAATAGCTGTTTATGTGGAGGCAAAATTTGTGCATGGATTAGAAAGCGTACTTAATCTGAAGAATTATTCCAATGATAATTCCGAACAGGCAGATTATGAAGGTTTCTATGTATTATCAATATCATATCCGGATTATGAGGAAGGGCTTAGAAATCCACAAACATATACAGGAATAGAAGGAATTAAACATCTAAGAATTGACAGCGAAATGCAGAAAAAAGCCGAAGAACAGGGAATAGACTGGTATGAAGTCTGGCCGGATCTGGAAGATGTAGTGGTATACTAACAGACAGGGTGCTGCAACAGGCACCCTTAAGCTGTTTACATCGGAAAATACCATCCACATGTCTTATTATATGGCAGATTAATGTGGGAAGATTATGGAAGGGGGAGGGCTAATGTCAAAAATCAAAAAAATTATAGGAACCTGTATCATTATTGCATTTATTCTATTTGGTTTATCACGGGTAAATGGGTGCGGAAATAACTTTCCTCGTCATGGAATACCGAATGACAAATTTTCTTATGTCGTATGTAAAGAAATGGGGGATGACATTTGGTATTATTACAGGAAAAAGGGACGGTCAGGGGAGAAGGAGTATTGTTTTGTAATAGAAAAGTGTGACAGGGATACCCTTACCCGTTTTACAAAGATTTTGAACAATCTTGGGCAAAAGGAAAAGAAAAAAATAGCTGTATATTTGGCTATTGAAAATGCGCATGGGTTAGAAAGCGCACTTAATCTGAAGAATTATACCAACGATAATTCCGAACAGGCAGACTATGAAGGTTTTTATGCACTTTCAACATCATATCTTGATAATACGGCACAGGAAAGTCTTAAGGACCCACAAACATATACAGGGATAGAAGGAATTAAACATCTAAGAATTGACAGCGAAATGCAGAAAAAAGCCGAAGAACAGGGAATAGACTGGTATGAAGTCTGGCCGGATTTGGAAGATGTAGTGGTATACTAACAGACAGGGTGCTGCAACAGACACCCTGTCCGGCAAGGACAGAGCGGAGGGAGAATTACATGGAACAGAAGCGGATTTGCAAGCGGTGCTTACTGCGGGAATACGACGAAACGGACTATAAGGAAAAAATAGAGCGGGTACTCAAGCTGATGAATGAAAAGGAAAAGGTGCCGGGAGAACTGTATGAAAAGCGTCTGCAGGTGTGCGGACAGTGCGAAAAATTAGTGCAGGGCACCTGCTTAAGCTGCGGCTGTTATGTGGAGCTGCGGGCGGCTGCCCGGACGGGAAGCTGTCCCTGTCAGTACTGGTAAGTCGTTGTCCGATTGGAGCATGTGCGACGAAACGGAGCAGACAGAAGGAAATTGAGGAGTTATACTGCCTAACGGTTAGCAAAAGCTAACGGAAAGGAATGGAAATGAGGATAGATACAAACACAGGTAAGGATTGTCAGGTATGGAGATTTTCAAATGAGTCGGGAGAGGGAGTCATGACTGGTTATATGCTGTTTCCGGGCGTGATGCTTCTTTTCAATGATTTTCATATGGAATTTTTTGACTCTGCGTATGAGCCACACGGAAATATGCTGGCGATTGACCACTGCCGGGAAGGACGTATGGAGTACAAGGCAGGTAAGGACACCTTTTCCTATGTGACGGCGGGGGATATAAAATTAGACAGCAGACAGACCCACACCGGCCGGTTTGTGTTTCCATCCGGTCATTTTCATGGCGTTACGCTGGCTTTTGAATGCGGAAGGACTTCCACGCAGACGAAAAATACCGCGAAAAGCGGCTTCTGCGGATGGGAGGGCGTTCCCACACCGGAGGATATTCTGCAAAAATTTTCGGTAGGACAATACCCCGTGGTCTTAAGGGGGGCGGAGAACCTCGACAGGATTTTTTCCCAGATGTATCAGGTGCCGGAGGAAATCAGAATACCGTATCTTAAGGCGAAGGTAATAGAGCTTCTGCTGCAGCTTCAGATGCTTAAAGCACCGGAAGCGGAGGACGGACAGCTTTATTTTCACAGAAGCCAGGTGGAAAAAGTGAAGGCGGTACATAATTTCCTGATGGAGCACATGGAAGAGGCATACACACAGGAGGAAATGGCAAAGAGGTTCAATATCGGGCTGACTGTCATGAAGCAGTGCCACAAATTCATTTACGGAGAAACCATAGGGGAGTGGCTGACTTCGTACCGGATGATGCGGGCGGCGGATATGCTGACAGACAGAACGGACGTAAGCGTGGCACAAGTTGCCGGAACGGTTGGGTACGACAGTGCCAGTAAGTTTGCGGCGGCTTTTAAGCGGAGCATGGGGCAGACTCCTACGGAATACCGGATGAACAGAGAAAGGACTCATTTATCATGAAAGAAAAAAAGGACAACTGGCTGAAAAGCTTATTTGGCTATGCGCAGGGCTTTGAAGGAAAACTGACCGCTTCCGTTATTCTGTCCGTGACCAGTATTATGGCGGGGCTGGTGCCGTTTCTGTGCATGTACGAAATCTTGAAGGCATTTATAAAAGGAGAGGCGGACACGGAAACCGTGCTTATCTGGTGCGGGGCAGCGCTTTTTGCCTATCTGATTAAAGTACTGTTTTTCGGACTTTCCACGGGACTGTCCCACAATGTGGCATACCACATCTTAGTGGGGCTTCGGAAGCGTCTGACGGACTGCTTTTTACATGCTCCGTTAGGAGAAGTGGAAAAGCACTCCATCGGAGAAATCAAGAGCATTATGGTGGACAAAATCGAGAATATCGAACCGCCTCTGGCACACATGGTTCCCGAAGGCGCCGGACATATTGTGCTTCCCATCGTGAGCATCATTGCCCTGTTTGTGATTGACTGGCGCATCGCGCTGGCTTCATTTGTCACGTTCCCGGCGGCGTTGATCTGCATGGGGTTGACCTTCCAGATAAGCGGTAAGAGTTTTGACATATACAACCAATCCAATGCCTATATGAACAGCACCATCGTGGAATACATCGAAGGCATTGAGGTCATCAAGGCATTCGGCAGGGCGGGTGTATCCTATGAAAAGTATGCCAAGGCAATCACGGACTTCCGTACCTTTGTCTTAAAATGGCTTTCCTCCACCTGGGTGACCATGAAGTTAGCGTTTGCCCTGTTTCCGTCCACGTTAATCGGTACTCTCCCGGTGAGCCTGTATCTGGCGTCCTGCGGAAAAATAACGGTGGCGGAAGCAGCCCTTGCGGTAATGCTTTCCCTTTCCATGGTAGGTTCCCTTGCGGTTTTGGAGGTCTATTCCGAAAACATGCGTCAGGTGAAAATGACGGTAGAAGAATTAGATCAGTTTTTAACCATGGAAGAACTGCCGGAGCCCAAGGAAAAAGCCAGGGTTTCCGGTTGTGACATCACGCTTTCCGATGTGCATTTTGCCTATGCGGGCGAACCGGATAAGGAAGTGCTGCACGGCGTGGATTTGAAACTTCCGCAGGGCAGCTTTACGGCGTTGGTCGGACCTTCCGGCGGCGGCAAATCCACGGTTGCCAAGCTGATTGCCCGTTTCTTTGATGTGACGGAGGGCAGCATTACCATCGGCGGCGTGAACGTAAAGGACATTCCTATTTCCCAGCTTTCCGAAATCGTGAGCTTTGTGACCCAGGACAATTTCCTGTTCCGCTGCTCGTTGCTCGAAAACATCCGCCTCGGAAACCCGAAGGCAACGGATGAAGAGGTAAAGGAAGCGGCAAGAAAAGCCCGGTGCGAAGAATTTATAAAGAAGCTTCCCTTAGGATATGATACCCCGGCGGGAGAAGCCGGTAAGCGGCTTTCCGGCGGTGAAAAGCAGAGAATTGCCATTGCCAGAATGCTTCTTAAAAATGCGCCCATTGTGATTTTGGACGAAGCTACGGCATTTACCGACCCGGAAAACGAGGATAAAATCCAGAAGAGTATTGCGGAGCTGACAAAGGGCAAGACCCTGCTTGTCATCGCACACAGACTTTCTACCATAAAAGACGCGGACCGGATTGTGGTGCTGAAAAGCGGCCGCATAGAAGCCGTCGGCAGACAGGAAGAGCTTCTTTCCGGCTGTCCGCTTTACCGGCAGATGTGGGAGGCGCATATCGGTGCCAGAAACTGGGCGGTTTCGGTAGGAAAGGAGGAAAACGGTTATGTTTAAGACAGTAAAACGTATTATTTCCTGGTGCGGAGAGTTTAAGGGAAAGCTGTATGCCGGTTTTGTATTCTCCTTTTTCTCCCACTGGTTTGCAGCCCTGCCCATTGCGGTGGCGGCATACACCATCGGACTTTTGATAGAAGCCGAAAAAAACGGAACCTTTTTTGATAAAAAATGGATTGGACTCAGCATCCTCATCCAGCTTGTGTTTGTATTTTTCCGGTTCCTGTTTGATTACCTGCGCGCCCGTTTTCAGGAGGGCATCAGCTATGAGCTGGTAGCCAGGGACAGACTGGCGGTGGGCGATGCCTTAAAGAGAGTATCCCTGGGCTATTTTGCCACCAAAAACACAGGCACGATACTTTCAGCCATTACCACGGGACTCGGAACATTAGAGGGTATGGGCATCCGTATGATTAACAACTTTGTCAGCGGCTATCTGAACTTTACTGTTATTTTCATCTGCCTTCTGGTGATGAACCCGCTTGTTGCTTTAATCGCTCTGGCAGCAGTTTTACTTTCCTTCCTGTTTCTTTTAGTGATTTCTTCCTATTCGGCAAAGAATGCGCCGGTGGAAGCGGAGGCAAACCGGGACCTGACGGCAGCAGCCATTGAATATGCCAGAGGGCTTACCATTGTAAAATCCTTCGGACAGGACGGCGCTTCCATGGATGCCATGAACAGGGCGATTGAGGACAGTAAAAAAATCCATCTGAAAATCGAATGGGGCTTTGTGCCGGCAAACTGCATGCATCTGTTTGTATTAAAGGCAGGCTCCGTGGCGCTGGCGCTTTCCGCCTTTCTTCTGTGCATGAAGGGGGAAATGAATATTTCCACCATGCTGATGTTCGTGTTCTTTTCCTTCGGCATTTTTGCCAGTGTGGAGCCCATCAGCGACAGCGCCCACACCTTAAGCGTCATAAACGATGCCATGGACCAGCTTGATGCCCTGAAGGAAGACCATTTCATGGATGAGAACGGCAGGGACATTGCCCTTACCAATCATGACATTGCCTTTTCCCATGTGGACTTCGGCTACGACGAAAGAAAGATTTTGAAGGATGTGAGCTTTACCATTCCCGAAAAGACTTCCACTGCCATTGTGGGACCCTCCGGTTCCGGCAAAACCACCATCTGCAGCCTGCTCGCCCGTTTCTATGATGTAAATGACGGCAGCATTACCGTGGGTGGCGTGGACGTCAGAGAGATGACCTGCGAAAGCCTGCTTTCCAACATTTCCATGGTGTTCCAGAATGTGTATCTGTTCCACGATACCATCCGCGCCAATATCTGCTTCGGCAAGACGGATGCCACGGAGGAGGAGATGACAGATGCTGCGAAAAAGGCATGCTGCCACGATTTCATTATGGCACTGCCGGACGGCTACGACACCGTAATCGGCGAGGGCGGCGGTACCCTTTCCGGCGGGGAAAAGCAGCGTATTTCCATTGCCCGGGCAATTCTTAAGAATGCGCCCATTATCATTCTGGACGAGGCAACTGCCAGCATTGACCCGGAGAACGAGCATCTCATCCAGAACGCCATCTCCGAACTGACCAAGGGCCGCACAATCATCACCATTGCCCACAGGCTGGCAACCATTGAACAGGCGGACCAGATTTTAGTGGTGGATGATGGACGCATCGTGCAGAAGGGCGCCCACAAGGAACTGATTTCCGTGGAAGGCCGTTACCGCGAATTCATTCAGATCAGGGAAAAAGCCGAAGGATGGAAAATATAAGGTATAATATCTATACTTTGTCCGTTGACGGAAAGCTGCCCGGATGATACCTTAAAGATAACGGTAGCTTAACAGGCTGCACCGGGTATGATAAAGAACGGGAGGGCATGACATGTATCGTTTGTATACTAACCCCAAAGAAAAAATGGGACATATCAGCAAAGAGCTGCAGGGGCATTTTTCGGAGCATCTGGGAAGGTGCATTTATGAAGGCATTTATGTGGGAGAAAATTCCCCCATCCCCAATGAAAACGGCATGCGGAAGGATGTTGTAAAGGCGCTGCGGGAAATGGGCATTCCGGTGCTTCGGTGGCCGGGCGGCTGCTTTGCCGACGAATACCACTGGATGGACGGCGTGGGTCCCAAAGGCGGAAGAAAGAAAATGATAAACACCCACTGGGGTGGCGTGGTCGAGGACAACAGCTTCGGAACGGACGAATATATGGAGCTTTGCAGGCAGCTTGGCTGCAAGACCTACATCAACGGCAATCTCGGCAGCGGCACTGTACGGGAAATGAGCGAATGGGTGGAATATATGACGCTGGACGGTGTTTCCCCCATGGCGGATTTAAGAAAGAAGAACGGACATGAGGAGCCTTACCGGGTGGATTATTTTGGTGTGGGCAATGAAAGCTGGGGCTGCGGCGGCAACATGAACCCGGAGTTTTACGGCAATCTCTACAGACAGTACCAGACCTATGTGCGCAATTACCATCCCGAACGCCCCATTCAGAAAATTGCCTGCGGACCGGGCACGGACGATTACAACTGGACGGAAGAAGTGTTAAAAACCACGCACAGAGGTAATCCGTCGGCGCATGGCTTTATGGACGGGCTTTCCCTGCATTATTACACGGTGCCCCGCGACTGGGAGCACAAGGGCAGCGCCACGGACTTTGATGAAAAAGAATGGTATCTTACCTTAAAGAAAACCCTTTATATGGAAGAACTCTTAAACAGACATTCGGCAATCATGGATAAATATGACCCGGAGAAAAAGATTGGACTGATTGTGGATGAATGGGGCACCTGGTACGACTGTGAGCCGGGCACCAATCCAGGATTTTTATACCAGCAGAACACCATGCGGGATGCACTGGTGGCAGGCATTAACTTAAACCTTTTCAACAAGCACTGTGACAGGGTAAAAATGGCAAACATTGCGCAGCTTGTGAATGTACTGCAGGCAGTTATCCTGACGGAAGGGGAAAAGATGCTTCTTACTCCGACCTATCATGTGTTCAAAATATACCGCTGTCATCAGGATGCCGAGCTTCTGCACAGCAGTCTGGAAACGGAGCTTATCGGTGCGGAGGAAGAAAACAGGGTGCCGAACTTAAACGAGTCCGTATCCCTGGGAACGGACGGAAAAATTCACATTACCCTGAATAATCTGTCCGTAAACGAGGATTATGAAATAGAGGCGGTATTTGCGGAAACGGTACTAAAGGCGGTGGAAGGAGAAATTCTTACGGGAAATTTTGCCGCACACAATACCTTTGCAAATCCGGATGCCGTGCATACGGAGAGCTTTACGGGAGCAAACATACGGGACAATAAAATAAAATTTACCGTACCGGCATGCAGCGTGCTGCATCTTGCCGTGAGTGTGGCGGAGTAAACATGGACAATACATTTGATTTTGATACCCTGCATGACAGGAGAGGAACCGGTTCCTTAAAATGGGATGTGGAGGAAAAAGAGCTCCCCATGTGGGTGGCGGATATGGATTTTAAGACTGCACCCGAGATAACGGAGAGTCTTGTGAAAAAAGCATCCGAAGGGATTTTCGGCTATTCGGTGGTGCCGGGAGAATGGCAGGAAGCCATTCAAAACCGTTGGGCGAAGTACGGGCTTGCCATGGAAAAAGAGTGGCTGATCTTCTGTATCGGCGTCATTCCGGCGGTTACCTGTGCCGTAAAGCGGATGACCAATGTGGGAGACAATGTGGTGGTACAGACGCCCGTTTACGGTGTGTTCTTTAACTCCATTGAAAACCAGGGCAGGCATGCACTGGAAAATCCCCTGATTTACGACGGCCTGCGCTACTCGGTTGATTTTGCGGATCTGGAGAAAAAGCTTTCCCATCCGCTGACTACACTGATGATTTTATGCAATCCCCAGAATCCGGCGGGCATTGTCTGGAGTAAGGAAGAACTGGCACGCATCGGGGAGCTTTGTAAAAAATACCATGTGACGGTACTTTCCGATGAAATCCACTGTGAGCTGACTGTGCCGGGAGTTACCTATACGCCCTTTGCATCGGTTTCGGAAGTCTGCAAAAACAACAGCATTACCTGTATTTCCGCCAGCAAAACCTTCAATCTGGCAGGACTGCAGTCGGCGGCTGTGATTATCCCCGATGAAAGAATCCGGCAGATTATGAACAGAGGACTCAATTCGGATGAGGTAGCGGAGCCAAACGTGTTTGCCATGGCGGGAACCATTGCCGCCTACACCAAAGGAGATGCCTGGCTTACCGCACTCAGGGAGTATTTATTTAAGAACCGAAAGATTGTGGAGGAATTCTTAAAAAAAGAGCTGCCGCAGCTTGTGATGACACCGCAGGAGGCAACGTACCTGTTGTGGATTTATGTGGGAAATGTGGCAGAGGACTCCGGAAAGCTCTGCGATTTTATCCGGAAGGAAACCGGACTTTATATGTCCAAAGGAGAAGGCTTTCGGGGAAACGGGCGTCTTTTTGTCCGCCTGAACATTGCCTGCCCGAAGGAGCGTCTGCTTGACGGACTCGCCCGTTTGAAGAAGGGTGTGGAATTATATTTACAGCAGTCTGGCAACCGCCAGTAATATTAAAAGCAGCCCGCCGATAATTCCCGGTTTTATGGGAAGACGGCCGGCTGCTTTGTTGCCGATATGGCTTCCCGAAAGGACCATGAACACCCCGAAAATCAGGGAGAACAGAAAGACTGCAGCTACGGGAACAAGCGAGGAGACTGTTCCGGCAGCAGCCGACGCATCAAACCCGGCAGCAACCGCATCAGGCGAAGCAGGTATACCGGTAGACAACGAGGCTCCGAATCCGGCGGCGCAGCCGTCTAAGGAAAGGGCAGCGGACAGAGACAGCGCCTCTTTCGGAGAGATGCTTTGGGAATGGTCCTTGTCGGCATTTTTAGGCTGGGAAGAGTCGAAAAGCTTAAGCACACCCAAAAGAAACAAAATGCCGAAGCTTAACAGAGTGGTAAAACCGGAAGGAATAAAATCCTTCACGAAGGAGCCGGTCAGCATGGAGAGCCCGGTAATCAGACTGCTGGTAACAGAGATAATCCCCACGGAAGAGAGGGGGATTTTTATTTTGGAGGTTCCGTAGGAAAAGGCGGCAATGAAGGAATCGACGGAAAGGGCCAGGGAAATCGCAGCGGCTTCCAGACAGATACGAAGAACGGACAAGATACCGCATCCTTTTAGTGGTTTACTGTATTATATGTGGGGAAAAAAGAATGTTGAGTGAGGCATTTTAAAATCAAAATGACCACAGGGGGGAGCCTGCGGTCATTTCGATTGTGTAAAAGGGGAATTCTTCCGGAATTTTGCTAATTAGCAGTTTCAATCGCTTGAAACAAGTTAATCATAATACAAAAATCTTGTTCTGTCTACCCCTTTTTTAGACCTTTTTGTATTTTTTTTAACACAATCCTTACACCGGATTTACATGTTAAGATAACGTCCTTCTTCCACAAGTTCTTCGGGCAGCGGTTTGCCTGCATTTTCCACACGTTTCACAAGTAAATCGTATTTGTGGAGCTTTTGCGCCTGCTTAATCTCCAGTCTGTCCAGCATCTCCTTGTAGATGGGGTTGGTGTTCAGCCTGTCCCGGATTTCTTTGGAAAAGGGACAGTAGGTGAACAGGATGGAGCGGGCGGGCTTTGTCAGACGGGGAGAACCTGCGGATTCAAACAGTACATAGGAAATATAGTCCCGGATAAACATTTCCTTGAAGCTGCCGCGCACCTTACGCAGTCCCGTCTTGATGCTTTCCTTGGCATCCTGGGATAAATCGTGGTTTTTGCGGTAGAACTGGATGTAATCGAAATATTCGCTGGTGAGAGAGCGATCGGACAAATCGTTCCAGCGGGCGCCCTGCACACGTTTGCACATTTCCCAGCGGTACTCCGCAGACAGATGCAGGATGGAAGTATAGGCATCATCTAAATAGAAAATCGGCATGATGAAACGTGCCGGGGTGGAACGGCGTTTGCCTTCAATTTCCTGCCACATGATGCTGCGCATACCGATGCCAGGCACTAAAATAAAGTCGGGAAGGACGCGGTTGTGGAAAAACTCCTTCGGAATATTTGCATCCATGTTTGAATAGGTGTATTCCCGGTAAAAAAGGCTGTAGTCCACGGACTCAAGCTGCGTGAGGGAACGGGAAATGAAATCCGCCGTTACAAAGGCGGAGCCGGGCTTCTTTAACAGATTGTGGTCGGAAAAGACCGGACAGAAAGAAGCAATGCGGCCGAAGGTAATCTTGGTGACGACCGGGAACATGTTGGCAAATTCATAATCCACCTTGGCAAGATTGTCCTTCATAAGGACGAGCTCCTCCTCGGCGGTGATGGCGCCGGTAACCTTCTGTCTGTGTATGTAGTCCGTATAGTCCATATCAAATTCATTGCGGCTGGGTTCTTTTTCGCCGTGCAGGATGGCGAGAAGCCAGTCGTAGAAGGTGTAAACATTGGTGTGGGGCGTGCTTCCCAGGTACTTCGCAAGGTGGGCTAAAAATTCCGCATTTTCCGGTCCGGCAAGACCTTCATCCACATAACCGAAATAAAGGAACATGGATACCGGCAGCGGGATGAATTTGGATTTGCTTGCCCGGAGGAAACAGGACTTATACAGCTCAAAGTACATGGAAGTAATATCCTGACGGATTTTTTTCGCCGCAGGCTCCTCACTGTTTCGGTCGGGCAGGAGCCGGTAATCCGTAATCAGGGTGCGGAAGGCGCCGGCAAATTCCGGTTCCGCTTTCACATAGGTAAGAATAATGTCTAAGGAATTTTTCAGCTGCGGCATAAGCGAGGTGGTGTCCGCAGGCTGGAACACGGGCTTCTGTACAACCACGGGGGCTGCGGCTTCCTCTTCTTCGGCTTCTCCCGGCAGAGGAATATCCTCCGGCAGAAGCAGCATGACCTCGTCCATCTTTTTTAAGGAAGAAAGAAGTGACAGGGTATCCTTACAGACATTGCCGACGAGAGCGGCAGCCACATCCGGGTGAGCGGAAAGTAAATTGCTTTTTTCCTCCGTGGCTTCGTAATAACGGAACAGGCAGCCTATCTGCCGGAAAGCGGAACGGCTGAAAATGGAGCAGTAGTCCGTGTTTTCCGCAAGGAAACTTTTTAAGGAAGCAAAATCGGTAACGGCACAGGGAAGAAGGGAGGTGTTTTCCAGCGCCTGCGCCGTCATGAAGTGGGTGGAGCCGGACAGCTCGCAGATGCCGAGCACATCGCCGCCGGAAAGCGTGTATTCGCCGCCGGGGAATGTGAGGGAAAAACTGCCGCTTATAATAAGGAATAATCCGGTAATCGGTTCACCCTGGGAAAATAGTACCTGTTCGGGTTTTAACGTCAACATAAAAAAGAACCTCCCATACATAGAAAAATATAGGAATATTATACCTTTTTTATCGGAAGAGCACAAGAAAAATACTGTTAAGAAACACTTAGCGGCAGAATGTAAAAAAAACTGTACTTTTTTAGAAAGTATGTTACAATGAAAATACATGAGTGTCATTTTTTATGGGGGTATGCGGTTTGGAGAAGGATATCGAATACAGACGAACGGTCATGGAAGGATATAAAAATGAAATAGAGCCACTTTTCTGGTACGTTCCCTGGCTGGAGTCAAGGTACGGTAAAAAAGTCAGCAATTCTTTTACCTGCGACAATTTCTCCGAGCGGACAATGACATTTCCGGTATATGAGGGAACCCTGCTCCGTTTTGTGGGCGATGTACAGCAGACAAGCCTTTTGGACAGGAATTACCGTTATCTGTATACCAGATACCGGATACATACTCCGGAAGAGGAACGGCATCTGATTGAAAATGTAACCATAGCGGACATGGAAATCCTGACGGGTATTCTGTCCCGTTACATATTAGAGGGCCGGACAAAAGGTATGGTATGGCCGGCAGGCGTGGAAGAGGGTATTTACCTTGCCATCCTGCGAAAGTTCCAGGAGTTGTTCCGGAAATGGTGCCAGCCTCTCAATCAAAGCAATCAGCAGGAGTAAAAGTGTATGGGCGAAAAGTCATTGCAAAAGAAAAAGTACATATTGGAAACAGCCAGAAAGGTATTCATGGAAAAGGGCTACAAGAATGTGACCATGAAGGACATTGTGGAAGCCTGTGATATCAGCCGTGGCGGTCTTTATCTGTATTTCAACAGTACGGCGGAGATTTTCCGGGAAGTCATGCATATGGAGTCCGAGGAAGCGGATGATGTGTTTTCCGACAGCATCCGGGAGGATGCCACCGCTACGGAAATCCTTGCTCTGTTCTTAAAGGAGCAGAAAAAGGAGCTTTTAAGCAAAAAGGATAACCTGGCAATCGCAACTTATGAATACTATTTCGGTGAAGATGTGCCCAAAAAGGACAATATCTTAAAAAGACAATTCGACTCTGCCGTAAAGATTATTGAAAAGCTGATTGAAACCGGCGTGGAAAACGGAGAATTTTACTGTGAGGACTGCAGAAGTGCGGCCCGCAACATCATGTTCTTATTGGAAGGACTTAAAATTTCCGCCCACACCATCGGTGTAACGCCGGAAATGGTGGACAGGGAGTTACTCTTTATCCTGAATGGATTAGGGGTAGAGGAATAAATAAATATTTAGGAGAAAGGCTTGGTTAAAGCAGAATGGAAAAAGTAAGACGTATCTATGTGGAAAAAAAGGAACCTTTTGCGGTAAAAGCAAAGGAACTGCATGAGGACCTGAAGAGCTACCTTGGCATGGAAGGCGTGGAGAAGGTCAGAGAGCTGATTCGCTATGACGTGGAAAATATCTCCGACGAAACCTTTGAGAAAGCATGTCACAGTGTTTTTGCGGAACCACCTGTAGATGACCTTTACAGAGAAGAGCTTCCTTTACAGGAAGGCGACAGAGTATTCGGTGTGGAATTTTTACCCGGACAGTTTGATCAGAGAGCCGATTCAGCGGTACAGTGTGTGCGCTTCTTAAAAGAAGACGAAGAGCCCATTATTCGTACGGCTGTTATTTATGTCATTTCCGGCAAAATTACGGATGATGAATTTGCAAAAATCCGTGCCTACTGCATTAACCCGGTGGATTCCAGGGAAACCGATATGGAAAAGCCCGCCACCCTGATTCAGGAGTTTGCGGAGCCTGCCGATGTAAAGATATTTGACGGATTTTCTTCTATGGAAGAAAACGCATTACGCGATTTATACGATTCATTAGGCCTTGCCATGACCTTCAAGGATTTCAAGCATATTCAGAATTATTTTGCAAACGAAGAGCACAGGGACCCGTCCATGACGGAAATCCGGGTGCTGGATACTTACTGGTCCGACCACTGCCGTCACACCACTTTCTCTACGGAGCTTACCGATGTAGAGTTCGGAGAGGGTTATTACCGTGCTCCCATTGAGACCACCTACCAGAGCTACCTCGATACGAGAGAAGAAATTTTTGCCGGCAGAAAGGACAAGTTTGTCTGCCTGATGGATTTGGCGTTAATGGCAATGCGCAAGTTAAAGAAGGACGGCAAGTTAGAGGACATGGAGCAGTCCGATGAAATCAATGCCTGCTCCGTTATCGTTCCCGTGGAAATGGATTATGACGGGGAAAAGGTGACCGAAGAGTGGCTGGTATTCTTCAAGAACGAAACCCACAACCATCCGACCGAAATCGAACCCTTCGGCGGTGCGGCTACCTGCCTCGGCGGCGCTATCAGAGACCCTCTGTCAGGCCGCGGTTATGTATATCAGGCAATGCGTGTGACCGGTGCGGCTGACCCGACCGTTCCCGTATCCGAAACCCTGCACGGCAAGCTCTCCCAGAAGAAACTGGTCAGAGGTGCGGCGGCGGGCTATTCCTCCTACGGCAACCAGATTGGTCTGGCTACCGGCTATGTAAAAGAAATTTATCATCCCGATTATGTGGCAAAGCGTATGGAAATCGGCGCCGTTATGGGCGCTGCTCCGAGAAAGAACGTCATCCGTGAAAATTCCGACCCGGGCGATATCATCATCCTTCTGGGCGGACGTACCGGACGCGACGGCTGCGGCGGTGCAACCGGTTCTTCCAAGGTTCATACCGATACCTCCATCGAAACCTGCGGCGCAGAAGTACAGAAGGGTAATGCTCCCACCGAGCGTAAAATCCAGCGTCTGTTCCGCCGTGAAGAGGTCAGCCGTCTGATTAAGAAGTGCAACGACTTCGGTGCGGGCGGTGTGTCCGTTGCCATCGGCGAACTGGCTGACGGTCTTGTGGTGGACTTAGACAAGGTGCCCAAGAAATACGCAGGTCTGGACGGTACGGAGCTTGCCATTTCCGAATCCCAGGAGCGTATGGCGGTTGTGGTAGACCCTAAGGATGTGGAAACCTTCTTAGGCTATGCGGCAGAAGAAAACTTAGAGGCGGTTCCCGTTGCGGAAGTTACAAAGGAGCCCCGTCTTATCTTAAACTGGAGAGGCAAGGATATCGTAAACTTATCCCGTGCTTTCTTAGATACCAACGGCGCCCATCAGGAAACCAAAGTTTCCGTGGATATTCCTTCCGAAGAAGACAATTATTTTGACAGGATTGCAGTTGATAAAGTAGAAGAAAAAGTTAAGAACGAAGATGTAAAGGGCGCATGGCTGGCACTTATGGGCGACTTGAATGTCTGCTCCCAGAAGGGTCTGGTGGAGATGTTCGACTCCTCCATCGGCGCAGGCAGCGTGCTGATGCCTTACGGCGGTAAGTACCAGCTTACCGAAACACAGGCAATGGTGGCAAAGCTTCCCGTACTCCGCGGAAAGACCGATACCGTTACCATGATGAGCTACGGCTTCGACCCGTATCTTTCATCCTGGAGCCCTTACCACGGCGCGGTTTATGCAGTGACAGAGTCCATGGCAAGAATCGTGGCAAACGGCGGCGATTATAAGAAAATCCGCTTTACGTTCCAGGAATATTTCCGTCGTATGACTTCCGACCCCGAGCGCTGGAGCCAGCCGTTTGCGGCTCTTCTGGGCGCTTACGATGCACAGATTGGTTACGGACTTCCTTCCATCGGCGGCAAGGATTCCATGTCCGGTACCTTCAACGATATTGATGTACCGCCCACCCTGGTTTCCTTTGCAGTGGATGTGGCAAAGGACAGCGATGTGATTACACCGGAATTAAAGACAGCCGGAAACAGTCTGGTGCAGTTCTCCATTGAGAAGGACGATTATGACATTCCGGTTTACGAAAAGGTTATGGAGCTGTACGACAGCATTTCCGGTCTGATGAAGAAGGGCATTATTGTTTCCGCTTACGCACTGGACAGCAACGGTCTTGCGGCAGCGCTCTCCAAGATGGCATTTGGCAACGGCTTAGGTGTAGCAATTGACGAAGAGGTGCCCCTGCGTGCCCTGTTTGAAAACGGACTGGGTGACATCGTAGCGGAAATTGCCGTAGACAAGCTGGAAGCGCTGGCAGCAGCCGATGTGGACTATATGACAGTCGGCAAAGTGACCGAAGAAGCAGCCTTTACCTATAAGGATGCAGAGATTTCCTTAGAGGAAGCGCTGGCAGCATGGAAGAAGCCTTTGGAAAAGGTATTCCCCACCAAGGCAGTAAAGGATACCACTCCCATTGAAACCAGACTGTATCACAAAGAACAGATTTATGTATGTAAAAATAAGGTGGCAAAGCCTACCGTATTCATTCCGGTATTCCCGGGTACCAACTGCGAATACGACAGCACTAAGGCATTTGAACGCGCCGGCGCCAACGTAGTCACCAAGGTATTCAAGAACCTGAGCGCAGAGGACATCAGAGAGTCCGTGGATGCTTTTGAAAAGGCAATTTCCCAGGCACAGATTATCATGTTCCCGGGCGGCTTCTCCGCAGGCGACGAACCGGACGGCTCCGCTAAATTCTTTGCTACCGCCTTCCAGAATGCCAAGATTAAGGAAGCGGTTACAAAGCTTTTACAGGAAAGAGACGGTCTGGCACTGGGTATCTGTAACGGCTTCCAGGCGCTGATTAAATTAGGACTGGTTCCTTTCGGTGAGATTACCGGACAGACGGCAGAGTCCCCGACCCTGACATTCAATACCATCAACCGTCACATTTCCAAGATGGTTTATACCAAGGTGGTTTCCGATAAGTCTCCCTGGTTAAGAGAAGCGAAGTTGGGACAGACCTACTGCAGCCCCGCATCCCACGGTGAAGGCCGTTTCGTAGCAAACAGGGAATGGCTCGACAAGCTGTTTGCAAACGGCCAGGTAGCAACCCAGTATGTGGATATTGACGGCAATGTTTCCATGGATGAGGAATGGAATGTAAACGGTTCCTATTGCTCCATCGAAGGTATTACATCCCCCGACGGCAGATGCTTTGGCAAGATGGCGCATGCAGAGAGACGCGATACTTCCGTAGCAATCAATATTTACGGCGAACAGGATTTGAAAATCTTTGAAAGCGGTGTCGCTTACTTTAAGTAATATCCGGGGCTTCCCGGCAAAAACCTCTGTCTTTGGCAGAGGTTTTTTTGACAAAATAAAAATTTTTGAAAAAAGTTTAAAATAAAAAAAGGATTTTGGGTAGTAGACGCAGAATATTATAAGTAGAGAGTATTTTTTTGAGAGTTTGTTGTTGTGCATGTTCATAGTATGGGTCCACATAATCGGACAGAAGGAGCAAAATGACAATAAGAGAAAATCTGGAAAAGTGGGAGCAGGAATATTTAAGCCCCTACGCAACGCTCAGCATGAATTCCCTCGGCAGAGAACGGGAAGAGGAGCAATGTGACATCAGACCGGTATTCCAAAGAGACAGGGACAGGATTTTGCACTGCAAAGCTTTCCGCAGACTGAAGGATAAAACCCAGGTGTTTTTAACCCCCGAGGGCGACCATTACCGGACAAGACTGACGCACACACTGGAGGTTTCCCAGAATGCCCGCACCATTGCCAAGGCACTCAGGCTGAATGAGGACTTGGTGGAGGCCATTGCGCTGGGACATGATCTTGGACATACACCCTTCGGGCACGCCGGAGAAAGAGCACTAAACGAGGTCTGCCCGTTCGGGTTTGAGCACAATGTACAGAGTGTGCGTACCGTGGAAAAATTAGAGAAAAACGGTCAGGGGTTAAATCTTACGGTGGAAGTAAGGGACGGTATCTTAAACCACCAGACGGACAGCATGCCTTTTACCTTAGAGGGGAAAATCGTCCGGCTCTCCGATAAGATTGCCTACATCCACCATGATATGGATGATGCCATCCGGGGCGGTATCTTAAAGGAAGAGGATGTGCCAAAGGACATTGCGGATGTGATTGGGTACACCACCGGAGAAAGACTCGACCATTTTATCCATGACATTGTGACGACGAGCTTCGGAAAAGACGATATCCGTATGTCCGAGCCGGTGGCGGAAGCCATGAAAAAGCTCAGACAGTTTATGTTTGAACGTGTCTACCAGAACCCGGAAGCCAAGAGCGAGGAAGGCAAGGCGGAAATGCTGATGAAAACACTGTATCATCATTTCTTAAATCACATTGATGTGCTGCCGCCGGATTTCCTGCGCATGATTGACGAGGGCGAAGAACGGGAACGGGTGGTATGCGATTATGTGGGTGCCATGACGGACCGTTTTGCCATTGCCACCTACGAAGAGATTTACATTCCCAAGTCCTGGCACGGCTGATTGACGTGCGGACAAAAAGAAAGGTTAGGTTACATATGTATTATCCTGAGGAAATCGTAGAAGAAGTCAGGATGAAAAACGATATTGTAGATGTTATTTCCGGATACGTGAAGATACAGAAGAAGGGAGCAAGCTATTTTGGACTCTGCCCGTTCCACAATGAAAAATCTCCTTCTTTTTCCGTATCCGGTGCCAAACAGATGTATTACTGCTTTGGCTGCGGGGCAGGAGGTAACGTCTTTACTTTCATCATGAAATATGAAAATTACACGTTTGCGGAAGCGGTGAAGCTTCTGGCAGACAGGGCCGGAGTGAAGCTTCCCGAGTTAGAATACACGGAAGAAATGAAGGCGAAGGAAAATCACCGGGCAAGGCTTCTTGCCGTAAACAAGGAAGCGGCGAAGTATTACTATTACCAGCTCCGCTCCAAAAAGGGCGAGGTGGGCTACCGCTACTTAAGCGAACGGAAGCTGAGCGAAGAAACCATGAATAAGTTCGGCCTGGGGTATGCCTCCGATGGGCTTGTGAGGTATCTTCGGGAAAAAGGCTATGAGGACAAGCTGATTATTGAGGCGGGACTTGCCGGCTTTAATGAAAAAAGAGGTATTTACGACAGTTTCTGGAACCGGGTTATGTTCCCTATTCAGGACATCAACCACCGGGTTATTGGATTCGGCGGTCGGGTCATGGGGAAGGGAGAACCCAAATATTTAAACTCTCCCGAAACACCGGTTTTTGATAAAAGAAGAAACCTCTACGGCTTTAACTTTGCAAGGACGGCGCGTACCGGCAACATCATCCTGTGCGAGGGTTACATGGATGTAATTTCCATGCACCAGGCGGGCTTCACCCAGGCGGTGGCGTCCCTCGGTACGGCATTTACTTCCGAACAGGCATTGCTCTTAAAACGCTACACGGACAAGGTGCTTTTAGCTTACGACAGCGACGGCGCCGGGGTAAAGGCAGCCCTCCGCGGTATCGGCATCTTAAAGCAGGCGGGGCTTTCCGGCAAGGTTATCAACATGCGTCCCTACAAGGATCCGGACGAGTTTATCAAGAATCTCGGCAAAGAGGAATTCCAGAATCGGATTGATAATGCGGAAAACAGTTTCCTGTTTGAAATCCGTATCATGGAGCAGTCCTATGATCTGAACGATCCGGACAGCAAGACCCGCTTTTACACGGAAATTGCCAAGAAGCTCTGTGATTTTGAAGTGGATGTGGAGAGAGAAAATTACATCGAAGCGATTGCGGAAAAATACCACATCGGTTTTGAAAATCTGCGGAAGTTAGTCAATTCCTATGCAGCGAAAAACGGCATGGTGCAGCCTGCACAGAAGCCGAAGTCGGGACTGAATAAGAAAAACAGCCAGGAAGACAACGGTAAGAGGGTGCAGAAGCTTCTGCTTACCTGGATTACGGATTACCCGGAGGTACTTCCGAAAATCACCCGTTTTATTTCCCCGTCCGATTTTACGGAGGAGCTGTACCGGAAGGTGGCGGACAAGCTGTTTGCGGATATTGAAAACGGCAGGTACAATCCGGCTTCCATTATCAGCATGTTTGAGGATGAAAACGAGCAGAGGGAAGCAGCCGAGCTTTTTAACACAAAGGTGGAAGCCATTACCACAAGCCAGGAAAAGGAACGGGCTTTTCACGATATTGTGTATGCGGTAAAAAAGAACAGTTACGAATTTTATTCCGGTAAATTGGGAAGTGATGTAACTGCATTAAATCAGGTAATTGCAGGGAAAAAGGCATTGGAGGAACTGGCAAAAACGCATATTTCCCTGAATTAAGGCTATAATACTATTACGTTTCGAAAGGATGGAAACACCAATGGATGAAAACACAAAGGCAAAGTTTGAGGAGAAGTTAAAAGAACTGTTAAACATTGCAAAGAAGAAAAAGAATGTACTGGAATATCAGGAAGTCACCGATTTCTTTAACGATATTCCGCTGGAAGACGACCAGTTTGATAAGGTTATAGAGTACCTGGAGCAGAATAATGTGGACGTGCTTCGTATCACCGATGACGATGATGTGCCCGATGAGGAAATGATTCTCATGGACGACGAAGACGTGGATGTGGAAAACATTGACCTTTCCGTTCCCGACGGTGTCAGCATTGAAGACCCCGTCAGAATGTACTTAAAGGAAATCGGCAAGGTGCCCCTGCTTTCCGCAGAAGAAGAAATTGAATTGGCAAAGAGAATGGAACAGGGCGACCAGGAGGCAAAGAAGCGTCTGGCGGAAGCAAACCTGCGTCTGGTTGTCAGCATTGCCAAGAGATATGTGGGCAGAGGTATGCTGTTTCTGGATTTAATTCAGGAAGGCAACTTAGGTCTTATTAAGGCTGTGGAAAAATTCGATTACCGCAAGGGATACAAGTTTTCCACCTATGCAACATGGTGGATCAGACAGGCTATCACAAGAGCCATTGCCGACCAGGCGAGAACCATCCGTATTCCCGTGCATATGGTGGAAACCATCAATAAGCTTATCCGTGTCAGCAGACAGCTTTTACAGGAGTTGGGCAGAGAGCCGTCCCCGGAAGAAATTGCGGCAGAGATGAACATGCCCGTGGAAAGAGTGCGTGAGATTCTGAAAATCAGCCAGGAGCCCGTTTCTCTGGAAACTCCTATCGGTGAAGAGGAAGACAGCCATCTGGGCGACTTTATCCAGGATGACAACGTACCCGTTCCCGCGGATGCGGCAGCATTTACCTTATTGAAAGAGCAGCTTGTGGAGGTACTGGGTACTCTTACCGAAAGAGAGCAGAAGGTGCTCCGTCTGCGTTTCGGTTTAGATGACGGCAGAGCCCGCACCCTCGAGGAAGTCGGCAAGGAATTCAATGTTACCCGTGAACGTATCCGGCAGATTGAGGCGAAGGCACTCCGAAAGCTTCGTCATCCGTCCAGAAGCCGTAAGTTAAAGGATTACTTAGATTAAGGACAAGCTATGGAATTATCGAAAAGACTGCAGGCAATAGCCGATATGGTGCCGGTGGGCAGCCGGGTGGCAGACGTGGGCTGTGACCATGGCTTTCTTTCCATTTATTTATACGAAAAGGGAATTTCTCCAAAGGTGTACGCCATGGACGTGCGGGAAGGCCCTCTTATGCGGGCGAAGGAGCATGTGGCGGAATACGGATACGGGGACTACATAGAATGCCGTCTTTCCGACGGGGTGAAAGAGCTGGAAACAGGGGAAGCCAATGTGCTTGTCTGTGCCGGTATGGGCGGCAGGCTGATGGCAAAAATCCTCGGCGACAGTTTGAGAAAAGTAAGTTTCATGGACTGGCTTATTCTGCAGCCCCAGTCAGACCTTGCTTACTTCCGTCGTTTCCTAAAGGATAACCGCTTTGTTTTCCAGGAGGAAAACATGGTGAAGGAAGACGGAAAGTTTTATCCCATGATGCGGGTTATGCACGGTGTGGGCGCCTGGTACGGCGGCGAATTTCCCGAAAGAATACAGGATGCTTACGGTCCGCTTCTTCTTGCGGACAGACATCCGGTTTTGGAAGAGTACTTAAGAACCGTGTATCAGCGGAACGAAGGTATCCTTGCGGGACTCGGCGATGCCAACAGGGACAGAAGAGAGGAACTTTTAAGAGAGCAGGCGGATATCCGTTACTGTCTGGAGAGGTTTTAGAAAAGAGGGTTGGCTATGAAGTGTACGGAAGTAAGGGAACGGCTGGAAATTCTTTCTCCGCCCAGGTTTGCGGAAAGCTGGGATAACGTGGGGCTTCTCTGCGGCAGGGCCGGCAAGGAAATAAAAAAAGTATATATAGCGGTGGATGCCACGGATGAGGTCATAGAAAATGCCATTGATGCGGAAGCGGATCTGCTTCTGACACATCACCCGCTGATTTTTTCACCCTTAAAAAAAGTAAATGATGAGAATTTTATCAGCCGCCGGATCGTAAAATTACTGCAGGCGGATATGTGCTATTATGCCATGCACACCAATTTTGATGTCATGGGCATGGCGGACGCGGCAGCGGATACGCTGGCGCTGAAGGACAGACAGGTGCTGTACGTGACCTTTGAAGACGAAATTGCCAAGGAGGGCATCGGACGTTTCGGACGCCTGCCGGAGGAAATGACACTGGCAGACTGTGCCGAATATGTGAAAAAGACGTTTCAGCTGCCGGCGGTCCGGGTGTATGGGGAACTGTCGGACGTGATTTCCGTGGCAGCCGTTTCTCCGGGTTCCGGTAAATCCACGGCGCAGAGTGCCGTAAACGCAGGTGTGGATGTGCTGATTTCCGGCGACATTGACCACCACTTAGGTATTGATCTGGTGGCGCAGGGTGTTTCCGTTATTGATGCGGGACACTACGGTCTGGAAAAAATATTTGTGCCCTATATGCAGGATTACTTTAAGAAGGAAATGCCGGAAATTGCAGTGGAAATTGCGGAAGAAAAAAGCCCCTTTGCAGTGATTTAGGGACTAAAAGGGTTACAGGAGGTATGGATATGATAACTCTGAAGGTAGAAGGTGTGGAAAAGCAGTACCCAAAGGGTGTGACCTTTGAAGAAGTGGTACGGGAATATCAGGATAAATACGACAACCAGATAGCACTGGTCTGCTACAACGGAAAAATAAGGGAGCTTTTCAAAAAAGTAAACCGGGACGGCGAGGTGCGTTTTTTTACCATGAAGGACGCCATCGGCCAGAAGGCATATGCCCGCACGGCGACCATGATGCTTTTAAAAGCTGTTTTTGATACGGAAGGAAGTGTTCTGGCGCAGAAGTGCCGCGTGGAATTTACCGTAGGTCCCGGCTATTATGTGACTGCGGGGGATTTTGCCATTACACCGGAATTTGTGGAAAAAGTGAAAGTTAGAATGCAGGAACTTGTGGAACTGAAAATGCCCATGATTAAAAAGTCCTACGATTTGGAAGAGGCTATGGAGCTGTTCCGCGAGTGCGGCATGGATGACAAGGAAAAACTGTTCCATTACCGCCGTTCCTCTTTTGTGAATATCTACGAAATGGAAGGCTTTTACGACTATTATTACGGTTTTATGCTTCCCAATGCGGGATATGTGAAGTATTTTGATCTGATTCCGTATAAGGAAGGAATGCTTCTTATTCTGCCGTATGCGAAGGAGCCGGCCGTTGTGCCGGGAAGACCCGACCGGGATATGCTTTTTGAAACTCTTTCCGAAGCGGAAAAGTGGGATAAAAAGATAAACATTACAACCGTGGGTGATTTGAACGATGCGGTCTGTGCCGGAAACATCAGCGATATGATTCTGGTACAGGAGGCAGAGCAGGAGAGGCGGATAGGAGAAATCGCCAAGCAGATTGTTGCAAGAGGCAATGTGAAATTTGTGATGATTGCCGGACCTTCGTCTTCCGGAAAAACCACCTTTTCCCACAGGCTTTCCATCCAGCTCCGCACACAGGGGCTGACACCGCATCCCATCGCCTTGGACGACTATTTTGTAAACAGGGAATTTACTCCGCGGGACGAAAACGGAGATTACAATTTTGAATGTCTGGAAGCCATTGACGTGGAGCAGTTCAATAAGGATATGACGGCATTGTTAAACGGGGAAACCGTGGAAATGCCCACCTTTAATTTTAAGACCGGACAGAGAGAATACAAGGGCAATACCCTGAAGCTTGGAGCAGAGGACGTACTGGTTATCGAAGGCATCCACGGTCTGAACGATAAGATGTCCTATACGCTGCCTTCCGAAAGCAAATTCAAGATTTACATCAGCGCACTGACCAGCTTAAACATCGATGAGCACAACCGCATTCCGACGACGGATGCCCGCCTGCTTCGCCGGATGGTCCGCGATGCCCGCACCAGAGGTGCTTCCGCCAAGAGAACCATCCAGATGTGGCCTTCCGTGCGCCGAGGCGAAGAGGAAAACATTTTCCCGTTCCAGGAGAGCGCGGATGCCATGTTTAATTCCGCTCTGGTTTACGAGCTGGCAGTCTTAAAGCAGTTTGCTGAGCCTCTTCTTTTCAATATCGGCAAGGATGAACCGGAATATTTTGAAGCCAAGCGGTTACTTAAATTCTTAGGTTATTTCCTGGGAGTCAGCAGCGAGAGCCTTCCCAACAATTCCATATGCCGGGAGTTTGTAGGCGGTAGCTGCTTTAATGTGTAAGATAGGGTGTACGGCATTGCCGGTGCGAAAGCGCTTGTGAGGGATGTGCTTTGTCGCACCCCGCGTTGACGGCATGCGCGTGATATGTTATACTAATGCTTCGTAAAACAAGTAGGACAGACAATCGCGGCCACGTAAGTGGGTGAGGAAAGTCCGGGCTTCATAGGGCGGGATGCCGGATAACGTCCGGTGGAGGTGACTCCAAGGCCAGTGCAACAGAAATAAACCGCCGGCGGTGCGTAAGCGCTGCCGGTAAGGGTGGAAAGGCAGTGTAAGAGACTACCGTCCTGCCGGTAACGGCAGGAGCCATGTAAACCCCATCCGAAGCAAGACCAAAAGAAAACCATAGGCTTGCCCGGCCTGTTTTCAGGTAGGTCGCTTAAGGCTGCCGGTAACGGCAGAGTTAGATAGATGATTGTCCAACGACATAACCCGGCTTATCGTTCTGCTTGTTTTTTCAAAAAGCCCGCCTTGGCGGGCTTTTTGTGTATTTGGCGGTGTTTACGTGCCAATGGGAGAAAATGTTCAAAGGCACGTAGGAAATTGGAAGAGTTTACGTGCCAATGAGAGAAAATGTTCAAGGGCACGTAGGAAATTGGCAGAGTTTACGTGCCAATGAGAGAAAAATGTTCCCAAGCACGTAGGAAATTGGAAGAGTTTACGTGCCAATGGGAGAAAAATGTTTAAAAGCACGTAAAAGCTGAGAATGCCTTACGTGCCTATAAAAGAAAAAGAACAAAAGGCACGTAACCTTGAAGTAAAATATACGTGCCAATAGAAGAAAATGAGCAAAAGGCACGTAACCTTGAAGTAAAATATACGTGCCAATAGAAGAAAATGAGCAAAAGGCACGTAACCCCGAAGTAAAATCTACGTGCTTATAGAAGAAAAAGAACAAATAGCACGTGAACAGGAAATCCGGTAAGCTAAGAGGGGCGAAAAGAAGGTATATGGACGAGCAGAATAAGCAGCAGACAAAGAAACAAAAATCAATTATTCAGGAGAAAACCACTGAAAAGAATGGAAAAGATGTAAAGGTTTTTGCTATAATAGCCATAGTCATCATTATAGCAACCATCAGCATTTTAATCTGGCAAAGAAATGCCGATACAGAGCGGAACGAGGGAAACAGTTGCGTGTTAAAAATAGAAACTCCTTATTTGTCCGGACAGGGCGTGCTTTATTCCTGCGAGGGAGAAAACGCCTATATCCTGACAGCCGGTCATATGATGCTGGGAATGAATATAGGTACGGAATGCGATGTTACATTTGGCGTATCGGGAGATACAAAAAAAGCAACGCTTCTGTATCTTTCTGAAAATGCGGATATTGCCATACTGCAGGCGGCAAAGGATGATTTTAAGAGAGCAAAACCGGCAGCTTTTGAAGTATCCCGTTATGATGCACTGAAGGAAGGGGATACTGTTCGGTTTCTGTGTTATGAAGAAGGTATGGATGTTGAGGCAACCGAGGGAACTGTTACCGATATCTGGATTTATCTGGACGATTTCGGTATCAATATGATGCTGGTGGAAGCCGAAACCCATTCCGGCATGTCGGGATGCGGTGTTTATGATGCGGAAGGATATCTGGTAGGGATTTTGTGCGGCAGCAGTGAGGACGGAACGGAGGCGGCCATTCTACCCTTATCTATTATAAGGTCGGAAATTATGCAGGCGGGGTTATAACTGCCAGCAGTTATATATTCTGTGAAAAAAGAAAACAGGCAGGCATATAACGAATTGTCATTGCAGACAGAAAGCAGAACTTCCAAGACATGAAATATCCGTCTTGTAACATGTTTGCAGATTGTGATACAATGTCAAGTGCAGTAACCTGCATGTGAGATATAAAAGGGCAGACGCAGTAACCTGCATGTGAGATATAAAAAGGCAGACGCAGTAACCTGCATATGCGATATAAGAGGACAGATGCGGTAACCTGTATTGCAATACGGAAGGGCAGATGTAGCATGGGTAAAAAAGCAGATGAAAAAACCAATGTCATGAGAGTGCTTGACCAGAAAAAGATTTCTTATAAAAGCTATTGTTATGTAGAAACCGGTGCGGTAAACGGCATGGAAGTGGCAGAAATCCTAAAAGAAAATCCCGATACCGTGTTTAAGACATTGGTAACGGTTGGGAAGACAGGCAATCATTATGTGTTTGTGGTTCCGGTCAACAGGGAACTTGATTTGAAAAAGGCGGCTTCGGCAGCCGGGGAAAAGAGCATAGAAATGTTGAAGGCAAAGGATTTGCTGCCTCTTACCGGCTATGTGCACGGCGGCTGTTCGCCCATAGGAATGAAAAAACTGTTCAAAACCTTTATTCATAAAACGGCGGCAGACTATGAAACCATTTTATTCAGCGGCGGAAAAATCGGTTATCAGGTGGAAGTATCACTTGCCGATTTACAGAAGGTAATACCGGTGCAGACCGCCGATATAGCAGAGGATTAATGGCGAAATCGCGGGGAAAACACGTTGACAAACTGTTTTCCTCTGCATAAGCTAAAAAAAAGAAGGATATGACATCATGGGTTTTATAAAATTTATCAAAGAAGAAATGCAGGTAATCAGGGAGCGGGACCCGGCAATGCATTCCAATATGGAAGTGTTTTTGTACCCCAGCTTCAAGGCAATTATTTATTACCGCATTGCACATAAATTGTATGAAGGAAAGCATTATTTCTGGGCAAGATGGGTTTCCCAGAAAGGCGCCAGAAAGACAGGTATCGAAATTCATCCCGGCGCCCGGATTGGCAAAGGATTGTTTATCGACCACGGTAATGGCGTGATTATAGGGGAAACAGCCATTGTAGGTGACAATGTAACTCTTTATCAGGGGGTTACCCTCGGTGGTACCGGTAAGGAGCACGGAAAACGTCATCCGACCCTGTGCAACAATGTTATGGTAAGTGCCGGCGCCAAGGTACTGGGTTCCTTTACCATAGGTGAAAATTCCAAGATTGGCGCGGGCAGCGTGGTGCTGGAAGAAGTACCGCCCAATTCTACGGTGGTCGGTGTTCCCGGACGCGTTGTAAAACGGAACAACCAGTCCGTACCGAGAGAGGATATGAACCAGATAGACCTTCCGAACCCGGTTCTCGAGGATATCCAGAGACTGCAGCATAACAATGAAGAACTGCAGAAACGCATTAAGGATTTGGAAGAGGAGCTTTCTTTATTACGCAGACAGTAAAACGAGGCTTCGAAAGGAGGAAACTTATATGGATTTTATTAAGAAAGTGGAAGAAACAGCTACCAGCAAGGGGAAGGTGGTAGCAGACAAGGCAAAGCAGCTTGCGGAAATTGCCAGTCTGAAAAGCCAGATTGGAACCTGTGAAGAGGTGATTAAGAAAAATTACGCAGAAATCGGAAAGCTGTATTACGAAAATTATGCGAATTGTCCGGAGGAGCTTTTTGAAAAGCAGTGCAGGGCGATTGCCAATGCACAGGCCGGAGCAAAGGAATTAGAACAGAAAATTAAAGAAATTAAAGGTGTGTAAAGAGGAAGGGAGGAAGCTTAGTCTTCCTCCCAATGATACATTTTTCCTTCCGTTTCGTCAGCCAAAACAGAGATACGTTGTTCAATCTCGGCGAGTTCTTTTTTGAGCCGGGGATAAGTGGTGGCATCTTTGTAAATAAAGAAGGCGGCTGCAAGAAGCAGGAAGGCGGTAAGGCCGGCGGTAAAAATTTTACTGACGCCGAGCAGGGGGAGCGCCTGATACAAGGTAGCAGCACTGCCGAGCAGGGTGACGATGGTTCGCAGATAGGAAAGGTGAGTACGTTCCGCAGCAAGCCTGCTGTTATTCAAAGCAAGAGAGGTACGGACCTTGGACAATTCTGTACGTTCTGCTGCCATATAATTTTGATTGATGGCCATAGCTTCATTCGTAGGCATGGTTTCCTTTTTTTCTAACATGGTCTATCTCCTTTTCTTTTTATTTTATAACCGAAATCCGAAAAACACAATCTCCATTTAGAACACAAACAGATTTAACCGATGATATGCACAAGATTGCGAAGGATACTCTGAAAAGTGCCTTTCATATACTTAAAATAAGTGGGCATAATATGCCTTGTAAATGTGGCATATCATGTACTTCTTTGCTTCCTTTTTACTTGATATGATTACGTTATCATGCAAAAAGGCAGGATATGACAGGATGAAAGAGAAGAAAAATTGTAATGTGGAGATTGGAAAAAGGTTAAAACGAATTCGGGAAAACATGAATTATTCACAAGCCGAATTTGCAGAGATTTTAGATGTCAGTGACGACCATTACCGCAGGCTGGAAAGCGGAGCCAGTGGACTTACCGTAGAAAAATTGCAGCTTTTATTTGAAAAGTTACACGTAGACAGCAACTACCTGGTGAATGGGCAGAAAAAGGATGATTTTGACCTGGATGCTTATCTGGCAAGCTGTGACCGTGAGAAAAGAGATGAGCTGCTGACAAGATGTTTGGAATACATCGGAAAACTGGTAACCAGATAATCAACTACTCAGTGTGCAGCGGCGTGACAATGAAGTGTGTGCTGCCGCATGTCGGGGAATGACGGATACAGGCGGGAGAGGTACGAAGAAAAGTTATGGAGGAGAGAGAAGCTTTCCGGGAGTTTTATTTGAAGTACGCCAAGAAATTGTATCGGGTAGTGGAACGTTTGCAGGAGATACAAGAGGGTAAAGTAGGAGATATTACGGAAGATGTTGTGCAGGAAAGCTTCCTGCTGGCATTTGTCAAGTGGGATGAAATCCGGAAGTCCGGTAAACCGATGGGATGGCTGGTGGTGACGGCCAAGTATTATATTTATAATCAAATCAGAATGAAAGACAATCAGACGATTTCTTATCAAGAGAAGGATATGATTAAAAATATAGGCGTCACGGACTCAAATCTGGATTTTATTGATGATAGTCAGCTTTTGAGGGAAACGCTGACAGAGCCGGAAGAAAGAGAAATGTTCACTTATTATCTGTGTGGATATAAGTCGGCGGAAATTGCAGAAAAACTGAACATGAATGAAAATACGGTGCGTGTAAAGATTAAGAGAATGAAGGATAAGATAAGGGGAAAATGGAATGAGAGCAAGTAATAAGCAGACTTCGGAATGCGGAAGGGACCGGAATTCCACGGAAGAACTGATTAAACAACTGGAAAACCGGCTGGACCGGCTCACCGGTCAACCGGCTGAGGATATGAATGAAGAGGAAATAGAGAATATCCTAAATCTTCTGGACACGTTAAAGCCCCTGCCCGGAGGAAAGACATTTAACCCGGAGGAAGCTTTTGGACGCTTGGAAAAGGATTACCTGGATAACCCGGAAAAGCTGGAGCAGGCTTCGGAAGAAGCAGACAGGGCGGAATTGATAGCGACTTTACGGGAGAAAACGGAGAATATTGAACCTAAGCATACCGCTACCAAGAAGCATCGCCGTTTCCGTGTACTGAAAAATGTGGGAATTGCCGCGGCTATTATGATTTTGGTATTTTCCGGTCTGAACCTTGCAACTTATGCTACGGCGAAGAAAGGCTTGTTTGACCTTATCATCAACCGTAAGAATACCATGTCCAACATGTATGTAGGGGACGGGGATATGGGTATGAACTATGAGGTGCATGATAAAGAGGTATACACTTCGTGGGATGAGGTACCGGATGAAGCAAAGAAAGGAATTTTGCTGCCGGGATATTTGCCGGAAGGAATGGAACTGGAAGAGATTGAAATTTTTGGAAACAAGCCTCACCGCGTTGAATTAAGGTATATGAATAACAACGAGGAATATATAGATATTTCTGTAAGACAATTTGAAACAGAAGTAATAAGGGACCAAATAACAAATCCCGATGCAGAATATGTAGATTATAAAACAGATGGTAATATAGAATATTATGTGTATAAGAATGGAGAAGAAAATATTATAATATATATCATGGAACAGAATATATATTATATATATAGTGACTGTTCTCTTGAAGAGATGAAAAAAATAATTAATTCTTTTTAGACAGTGAAAACTTTGCAATGTGAGTGGATAAAAACTCATATTGCAAAGTTTTTTTAATTAAAAAATATTTTTTAAAAAATTTTGAAACAAAATGTCATTTTAAACACATATATATAATAGGGGGGAAAATATTAAAAACTTTAGGAGGAAATCAACATGAAAAAAAGAAACAAAAGAAAGTTTCTGTCACTACTCTTAGCAGCAATTCTTTTTGCGGGAATTTTTCCGACAGATGTTTTTGCAGCAAGTACAAACTCTGTAGAGTATATGCAGATAAGAATTACGGATGATGTTTTAGAAAATCCAGACATTGTAACATATGGATATCCAAACATGACAAATACGAGCAGAGATTCCAGCTATCTTAAAAATTGCAATATCTCAGCAGCTTTTATGAGTTATGGAATGTATATCCAAACGGAAACTGGTACGACAGTAGATGCATCGGAATTGGGAGTAAAAGATATAAAAGTTCAAATAAAAAATGGTATTTTTTGGAATACCATAGCAACTTCAGGTGGAGGGTCGGTTACAAATGACCATACTTTTTGCGGTTCTTGTGACTGTACAAATGCAGTGAGTGGAGAAACTTACCGCATTAAATGTACACATTACGCATACATAGGAGGAAATTATTATCACTATGACAACACAACAGATGGATTTAAATATGTCAAACCCTGATAAGGAGAATTCAAATGAAGAAATACCACCTAATTACGAAAGCAATTAATGCTGCGGGATACGATGCACTTTGCGCCACTCTGGAGTTGGAATTATTACCGGATGGACAGATACTCAGATTTTATGATGTGCCGGAAGACATCTGGTATGCCTGGAAAGGGGAATCCATGGCAGAGTCATATTTTAATCGACATATATTCGGTAGATTCGAATCGGAATTACTGGAAGCGTAAAGTCATCTTTATCCATAGATTGTGGTCCGATATGTTACACTAAATAATATCAAAACGACATTCTCCGGACCACAGGGTGTATTAGGGTTTGGGACAGCCGGCCAGCGTGCCGGCTGTCCCTTTTAAATCAGACAGAAGAGGCAGAACTTTGAATTGGTACACGAACAGCATCGTACTTGACAGTGCATCAAAAATGCGATAAAATGCAAAAGTTACCAATGAGGGAGTAGTTGGCGCCGAAAGCGTGATGTGTCAACATACCGGCAGCAATGCCTGGCATATCTTAAATAATGAGACTCATGTGCAATTTTGTAATTGTGCATGGAGTTTTTTAAAACCGTGTATGATTACTTGCATACATGGTATTTTTTTGGCCATTTTATTTACAGGAGGATGAATTATGATTTATGTAGTGTACTTGTGTGTGGCGGCCGGACTTACCTTTCTGGCTATTAAGGCAGCGGATTATGTGGACTTGATTGACAAAAAGACAAGTCTGTCAGGAGCCTTCATCGGCGGCGTCATGCTGTCGGCGGTAACGTCCCTGCCGGAGATGTTTACGAGCATTTCTTCGACACTTATGCTAAAACAGCCGGGACTATGCATGGGAAACATTTTGGGAAGCGATTTATTCAATTTGCTGATACTGGCGGTTCTGGCACTGGTGTTCTTTAAGACCTATTCCAAGGCGGATATTTCCAAGAGTCATTTGTATGTATTGGGCACCATATTGGTGGGCTACGTGGCAATTCTATTGAACATGCTGGGCATTCTGAAGGTAGAAATTCTCACGGTAAGCATTACCAGCCTTATTATTTTCGTGTGCTACGGTGTCAGCTTCAAGCATTTATCGGGAGAAGAAGGAGAGGCTTCCGATGAGGATGACAGCCGCCTTACCTTAAAACAGGTTATTGTGCGTTTTGTGCTGGTGAGCATCGGAATTATAGCATTAAGCATTGTCATTTCTTATGTTACGGATGAAATTTCCGATAAACTCAATTTGGGAAAGGGCATTGCGGGAGCCCTGTTTATGGGAATTGCAACCTCTCTGCCGGAGCTGGCTTCGTCCGTTGCTTTATTTAAAAAGAAAAGCTTTGATATTGCAGCAGGAAATATGATTGGCAGCAACATTTTCAATATGGCAATTTTGGCGCTGACGGATGTACTGTATATAAAAGGCGGCGTATACGATTTCAGTGACCCCAAGACGGTCAACCTGATTTACTTCGGTATCGCGGGAACCGTGCTGATGTTTGCAGCCGTTAAATTTAAGAAGAACTGGGTGAAAGTCTGCGGCATGCTGGGAATTATTGCCTGCTATGCCTGCTTCCTTCTTGTGTAAGGTCAGAAGCTGACGAAAAGCGGTAAATACTCTAAAATAAATTGCCATTTTTCGGAAACCTTGTTATAATAGTAAGTACGAAAGGAAGGATGGAGTATGAATATTTCAGCGAAACAAAATTATTCTTATCTGTTTCAGGGACTTGGCAGTTCCACTGGAAGCACCAACTTAAATTTCCTGTCGGATTACATGAGCATCAAGAACGGAAGCTACGGAAAGCTTCTGAAGGCATATTACAATCCGGGGCACAGCAAGGAAGTTGCTGCTTTGGCAAATGATAAGGTTACAAAGGATACTTCCGAGGACACCAAGAAGTTAGCAGAAGTGCAGAGTACAACCGACAAATTAAAAGACTCGGCAGATGCCCTTTTAGCAACCGGTTCCCAGGCCGTATTCAAAGAAGATAAAATGACGGATGAGGATTACAAGGCAGTGGAAAGCTTTGTAAAGGATTACAATTCCGTAGTTTCCGCAGCCGGAAAGACGGACAGCAGTTCCATAAACCAGAGAACCACCAATATGGTTTATGCATCGGCTACCAACAGCAAGCTGTTAGCAAAGGTGGGTATTACGATAACTGAGGACAATACCTTAAGCATTGACAAGGACAGCTTCATGAAGGCGGATGTAAGTACTGCAAAGTCTTTGTTCCAGGGCAACGGTTCCTATGGTTACCGTGTTTCCGCACAGGCATCCATGATTAACTTTGCGGCGGACAGTGAGGCAGGCAAGGCAGGTACCTATACGGCAAACGGCAGATACGGCAACAACTACAATACCGGAAATCTGTTGAATTTATATTTCTAAAATAAGAAGTACATAAAAGAAAGCCATACACAAAGCGGTGCAAAACATGCGGAGTGCGTGGCTTTTTCTATTGTGTGAAAAAAAGAAAAAATTTAGGGTTGACAGAATGTCAAAAAGACGATACAATATGTCTTGCTTGCGGAAGTGCTGGAATTGGCAGACAGGCATGATTCAGGTTCATGTGTATGTACGTACGTGAGGGTTCAAGTCCCTTCTTCCGCATAAGGCCCTTGATTGTATCAAGGGTCTTTTTGCTTTGTAGGAAAATTCAACGAATTTTCCTACAAAGCCCTCCGGGCAGGAGCGCACTGCGGCGGAGTGGAATCATGTCGCTGAAGCGACCCGCCGCAGGCGGAGAATCCTGCAAAGCAGGATTCTTTCTTATATAAGAAACAGAAGGGATGCGTATACGGATGAAAACAGAAACCAATTACGCAGAAGTTTTTGACAATGCGAATATCTGGCAGATTTTGTTTAAGATTGCACCGCCGGTCATGCTGGCACTGCTTATTCAGGCGCTTTATAATATAGTAGACAGTTTCTTTGTGGGTAAATATTCGGGGGACGGTCTGACGGCGCTTTCCGTTATCTTCCCTATCCAGCTTGTCATTACCGCCATTGCGGTGGGAACCGGCGTAGGCGTAAATACTCTGATGGCAAAATATTATGCGGGCAGAAAAGACAAGGAAGCGGATGCTACGGCAGGAACCGGTATGGTGCTGTCCGTCGTAAGCTGGGCAGTGTTTGCCGTTGTCAGCGCTCTTATCATGAAGCCGTACGTGTGTACTTCGGCGAAGGCGGCGGGAGCCATCGAGGATGCGGTCAGCTACGGCAACATTGTGTGCATCGGCAGCATCGGCATTTTCTTAGAAAGCAACTGGTCCAAGGTGCATCAGGCGGGCGGCAACATGAAGCTTCCCATGATAGCGCAGATTGCGGGAGCCGTTACCAATATTATTTTAGACCCGTTACTCATTTTTACCTGCAAAATGGGCGTGGCGGGAGCAGCCTATGCCACGGTGGCGGGGCAGATTGTGGCAGCCGTGATTACTTCCTCCGCCATAAGAAAACCTCCCGTGTGGAGAGAATTCAAGGGGTATGCGGCGAAAATTTACCGGCTGGGTTATCCGTCCATTCTGATGCAGATGCTCTACACGGTTTATATTGTGGCATTGAATATTATTTTAGCGGGCTTTTCCGATGAAGCGGTAACGGTACTGGGACTATATTACAAGCTGCAGACCTTTTTCTTTATTCCGCTGATGGGACTGCAGACCTGCATCGTGCCGCTGTTAAGCTACACTTATACCAGGAAGGATTATGAAAAATGCCACGGCATTATGAAGGATGCCATTCTGTTTTCCATGACCTTCATGCTCATCGGCGTGGCATGCTTTGAGGGAATCCCGGTACAGCTTCTGCGCCTGTTTTCCCATAATGAAATCGTTCTGACGGAAGGAAAGGTGGCATTCCGGCTCATAGGGTTAAGCTTTCTACCGGCGGTAATTTCCCTGATTTTGCCGGTATATTTCCAGGCGGTCGGCATGGCGGTGAAAAGCGTGATGCTTTCCCTGACCAGACAGATTTTCTGCCTGATACCGTTCTTCTACCTGTTTTCCCTGATAGGGCTTAGCTATACATGGCTGGCTTTCCCGGTGTCGGAAGTGATAGCGGGAAGCATCGGGCTGTACCTGTATATCCGGGAATATAAAAAGCAGAAGAAGGTACCGAAAGAAATACAAAAAGAAATGCCGGCAACGGATTGATTTTTCTTATGTAAAGTGGTATATTATGCAAATAAATGCATGAAAATGCATATTGAAACAGGAGGAAAGTTATGAAAAAGTTATTAGCAATCGTATTAACATGTGTAACCGCTGCAGCTACCCTTGCAGGATGCGGCAGCAAAGAAGCCGGCACTTCCGGTTCCAAGCAGACCAAAGTCATTGATGTGGACTTAACCAGCGAAGAATATGCATTCGGTGTGGATAAGACACAGCCGGAACTGCTTGAGAAAGTAAATGAATTTATTGAGGAAATCAAAACAAACGGCACCTTTGATGAAATCTGTGACCGTTACTTCGGCTCCGGCACTCCGGAAGGCGTACAGTCCGCAGCTTTAGATGAATCCAAGGATCAGCTTGTAGTCGCAACCAACGCAGCATTTGAGCCTTTTGAATACATGCAGGGTGAAAGCTACTATGGTATCGATATGGAAATCGCAGCAGCACTTGCCGATTATCTTGGCAAAGAGCTGGTTATCCAGAACATGGATTTCGATGCGGTTTGTCTTTCCGTAGGCCAGCAGAAATGCGACATCGCTATGGCAGGTCTTACCATTAAGGAAGACAGAAAAGAATATGTGGATTTCTCCAATCCGTACTACAGCGCTTCCCAGAGACTGATTGTTATGGCTGATGATACCGATTTCGATGACTGCAAGAGCGCAGAAGATGTAGAAGCCAAGTTAAACGAAAAAGCAGCAGAAGGCGGCGTTAAGATCGGTGTGCAGAACGGTACTACCGGTCAGTTCTATGTAGAAGGTGATGAGAGCTGGGGATTCGCAGGAATTTCCGCAGCAGAATGTGTTCCCTACAAGAACGGTTCCCTTGCCGTACAGGATTTGATTAACGGCAACATCAAATATGTGATCATTGACTCCGCACCTGCTAAATGCATTACCGAAGCCATCAACAAGATGCAGTAAGTAAAAGCGAAAACAGAAAGGTACTGAAAAGATTTCATGGGCAATTTTAATCTGAAAGTAGATAAATTCATAAACATTTTTATTGAACAGAACGGTTACGTTAAGGTTGTGGAAGGCCTTAAGAATACTCTTCTGATTGCGGTAATCGGTCTTATTATCGGTATTGTCATCGGTACGCTGATTGCCACTGTAAGGGTCATTCCCAAATACAAGGTGCTTCCCAGAATTTTAAACGGATTCTGCAGCTTTTATGTAGGGCTCTTCCGCGGTACTCCCATGGTGGTGCAGCTTCTGGTATTTTACTATGTTATGCTGCCGATTATAGGAGTGAAAATGACGGGCGTAAACGTTTCCATTCTGGTATTCGGATTAAACAGCGGTGCCTATATTTCGGAAATCATGCGAAGCGGTATTCTTTCCGTGGACCACGGACAGATGGAGGCGGGACGTGCCGTAGGCTTAAGCTTTGGTACGACCATGATGAAAATTGTCATTCCGCAGGCGGTGAAAAATATTCTGCCGACTTTGGGAAATGAGTTTATTGCTCTGATTAAGGAAACTTCCGTAGTAAGCTTTGTAGGCGCAGCCGATTTGTATGTGGCATTCAACTACATCGGAAGCAACAGTTACGAGTTTATGGTTCCTTACCTGGTAATGGCCATCATTTATATAGTGATAGTGCTGCTTATCAGCGGAGGCATTAAGATTATGGAAAGGAGCCTGAGAAAAAGTGATAGACGTCATTAATCTGAAAAAGAAATTTGGAGATACCGAAGTCTTAAAGGGTATTGATGTAACCATTAACAAGGGTGATATCGTCGTGGTAATCGGTCCTTCCGGTTCCGGTAAAAGTACTTTTTTAAGATGCTTAAACTGTATGGAAGATCCCACCGGCGGACAGATTATCTTCAACGGTGTGGATATTGCCGATATGAGAGTGGATATCAACGTGCACAGAAGACACATGGGCATGGTATTCCAGCATTTCAACCTGTTTAACAACAAGACTGTGCTGCAGAATATTATGCTGGCTCCCGTGTATTTAAGATGTCAGGATTTAAGAAAAGCAAAGAAAAAGAATTTCTTCCTTAAAATATCCAATGTATTCCGGAAAAAGGATGCAAAAAAGGAGCCGGTGCCCATAAACACCACTCCTGCAAAGATTAAGGAAGAGGCAAAGGCGGAAGCACTGGAGCTGCTTCGGAAAATCGGTCTGGAGGATAAAGCAAATGTGTATCCCTCCACACTTTCCGGAGGACAGAAGCAGAGAGTTGCCATTGTCAGAAGTCTTGCCATGAAGCCGGATGTCATTTTGTTTGACGAACCCACCAGCGCGCTGGATCCGGAAATGGTAGGAGAAGTTCTTGATTTGATGAAAGCGCTTGCCAAAGAGGGCATGACCATGATTATCGTGACTCACGAAATGGGATTTGCCAAGGAAGTGGCAACCAATGTTCTGTTTATTGATGACGGACAGATTTTGGAGAGTGCGCCTCCGACAGAATTTTTCGCAAATCCGAAGAACCCTCGTTTGAAAGAATTTTTATCCAAGGTTTTAGTATAAAAAGACACCCATGAGATTGTCGGAAATGACAGTCTTATGGGTGTTTTTTGCAGATTACGGTAATACAGCGAGGATGGCTTCTTTTGTGGCGTTTACGTTGCCCTGTATCATTTTTTTTGAGCCGCCGCACTTAGCGGAAAGCTTTTCCCGAAGAATAGCCGCTAACTGTGTGCAGTCGAAGGCTTCGCCGCCTCCGGCAATAAAGGTATAGCCGGTATCGTCCGAACCGGAGAACAGTGCCGAATAGCCGGGATAGGAAGCCGTCAGGGTATTGACCGCATTGCGGACAGCCTTTACATCCATGGGCTCCGTAAATAAAACGGCATGGTCTGTTTCGGCGTACGACGGCAGGGAGGAGAGGGACTGCAGGAGCAGTTTTTCCTGAAGCGCATTGATACGCTGCTGCTTTTCAAAAGCCTCCTGCTTTAAGCGCTCCACGGCATCCGGGATTTTTTCAAAGGGTACGAAAAGGCTGTTACTTAAAAGGCGGAGAACGGAAAGGTCTGTACCATAATCGGCGAGGGCACGCATGCCGCATTTTATGGTAAGGCGCATGCCGCCGCGGTGGGAAACGGCTTCGGTGATTTTGATAAGTCCGATCTGACCGGTGGTGTCCACATGGGGAGCACAGCAGGCACAAAGGTCCACTCCGGGGATTTCCACAATCCGGACAGCCCCTTCAATTTCGATTTTGCTACGGTAGGAAAGGGAAGACAGTTCCTCGGAAGAAGGGAAGTAGGCCTTTACGGGGAGATTCTCAAATATCACCCGGTTGGCTGCTTTTTCCAATTCGGAAATATCTTCCAAAGAAATGGAACCGTTTACATCTAATGTGGTATAATCATTACTGAGGTGGAAGCCTACGTTGTCGTAGCCCCATTTTTTATGCATGAGACCGGACAAAATATGTTCGCCGGTGTGCTGCTGCATATAGTCGAAGCGCTGTTCCCAGTCCACCGTGCCGGATACTTTTTCACCTATGGGAAGAGGGGACGGCAGGAAATGCGTCAGGGTATTGTCTTTGTCAATGGACACATGCAGTACGGGGAGGGAGCCAAGCATACCGCTGTCGGAGCCCTGGCCGCCTTCTTCGGGGAAAAAAGCGGTGCGGTCCAAAATGACGGCAAAGCAGTCGGCCTCTTCGGCATTTACGGGGACGCAGGACAGTACTGTGGCTTCAAATTGGGTAATGTGGGGATTTGTGTCATATATTTTTTCGGTCATTTTACGTGAAAGCTCCTTTTACTTATAAATGATATGGATTATTATAAAAGAAAAAACCGCTTTTTGGCAATAGAAAATGAGTTGAATCGCAAAATGACTTATGCTATAATAAAACGATTGCGCAAAGATAAATAACAGGAATATCAAGCATGGAGGAATATGCAGAGAGGAGCATGTATGAAGGCATTTTTAATCTTGGAAGACGGAACCGTATTTGAAGGAAATCATATCGGCGCGGATAAGGAAATTATCAGCGAAATCGTATTTAATACTTCAATGGCCGGTTACTTAGAGGTATTGACGGACCCTTCCTATGCGGGACAGGCTGTATGTATGACATACCCTTTGATTGGAAACTACGGTGTGTGCAGAGAGGACTGTGAGTCGTTGAAGCCCTGGCCGGACGGATTTATTGTAAGGGAATTATCCAGAATTCCCAGCAATTTCAGATGTGATGTAAGCATTCAGGAATATCTTGAGGAGAACGGCGTTCCCGGTATCGAAGGCATCGACACCAGAGCCCTGGTCCGGATTTTGAGAGAAAAGGGTACCATGAACGGTATGATTACCACCAATGCCGATTACAAGTTAGAGGAAGTCATTCCGAAGTTAAAGGCTTATACCACGGGCAATGTGGTGGAAAAAGTAACCTGCAGTGAAAAATATACCATGGCGCCTTCTAAGGATCTTGCCGACAACGGCCCCATTTCCGGTTCTGCCGTTTTCGTGAAAGCCGATTATGAAGCAGGAAAGCGCGAGATGCGCCCCTCCATGGTAAAGGAGCTGAACGGAGCTGGCTTAAAGGTAGCGCTGATGGACTTCGGCGCAAAGAGAAACATTCCTCATTCTCTTTGCCAGAGAGGCTGCGAAGTAACCATTTATCCCGCACAGACAAAAGCGGAAGAAATCATTGCGGATGCACCGGACGGCATCATGCTTTCCAACGGACCGGGAGACCCGAAGGAGTGCACCGAAATTATTAAAGAGATTAAAAAGCTCTATGACACGGATATTCCTATTTTTGCTATCTGCTTAGGCCATCAGCTTATGGCGCTTGCCACAGGAGCGGATACTCATAAATTAAAATACGGACACAGAGGCGGCAACCATCCGGTCAAGGACCTTGCCACAGGAAGAGTGTATATTTCTTCCCAGAACCACGGCTATGTGGTAGACACGGACAACTTGGACCCGGAGATTGCGGTTCCCGCTTTCATCAATGTAAACGACGGAACCAACGAAGGTCTTTCCTACACCGGCAAGCGCATCTTCACGGTGCAGTACCATCCGGAAGCATGCCCCGGACCGCAGGACTCCGGCTATCTGTTTGACAGATTTATTGATATGATGAAGGACAAGAAGGAAGGAGGAAACAAAAATGCCTAAGAATCCCAATGTAAAACGAGTTATGGTAATCGGCTCCGGCCCCATTGTCATCGGTCAGGCAGCAGAATTTGACTATGCAGGAACCCAGGCCTGCCGTTCCTTAAAGGAAGAAGGTGTGGAGGTTATCTTAGTAAACTCCAACCCCGCAACCATTATGACGGACCGGGATATTGCAGATAAAGTATACATTGAACCTCTTACCTTAAAGGTACTGGAACAGATTATTGAAAAAGAAAAGCCCGACTCCATTCTGCCTACCTTAGGCGGACAGGCAGGCTTAAACCTCGGTATGGAATTAGAGGAATCCGGTTTCCTTGCTTCCCACAATGTAAAGCTTTTGGGCACTACGGCGGCAACCATCCGCAATGCGGAAGGACGTCAGGAATTTAAGGACTTAATGGAGCGTATCGGAGAGCCCTGCGCCGCTTCCAAGGTAGTGGAAAACGTAGAGGACGGTGTGGCATTTACCGAGCAGATCGGTTACCCGGTTGTGCTTCGTCCCGCATATACCTTAGGCGGTTCCGGCGGCGGTATTGCCCACAACCAGACCGAATTAGAGGAAATTCTGGAAAACGGTCTCCGTCTTTCCCGTGTAGGACAGGTTCTGGTGGAAAGATGTATTGCCGGCTGGAAGGAAATCGAATACGAAGTAATGCGTGACAGCGCAGGCAACTGCATCACCGTATGTAATATGGAAAACATTGACCCGGTAGGCGTGCACACCGGCGACAGTATCGTAGTGGCACCCTCCCAGACCTTAAGCGATAAAGAGTACCAGATGCTTCGTAGCTCTGCACTCAACATCATCAATGAGCTGGGCATCACCGGCGGCTGTAACGTACAGTTTGCCCTGCATCCCACCAGCTTTGAATACTGTGTTATCGAAGTAAATCCCCGTGTAAGCCGTTCTTCCGCACTGGCAAGTAAGGCAACCGGTTATCCCATTGCCAAGGTTGCGGCAAAAATCGCACTGGGCTATACACTGGACGAAATCAAGAATGCCATTACCGGCAAAACCTATGCCAGCTTTGAACCGGCGCTGGACTACTGTGTTGTCAAGATGCCCAGACTGCCGTTCGATAAGTTCATTACCGCAAAGAGAACCCTGACCACCCAGATGAAGGCAACCGGTGAAGTTATGAGTATCTGCACCAACTTCGAGGGCGCCCTCATGAAGGCAATCCGTTCTCTGGAGCAGCATGTGGACTGTCTGTTAAGCTATGATTTCTCCGCACTCTCCAAGGAAGATTTATACGAGAGATTAAAGATTGTGGATGACCAGAGAATCTGGGTTATCGCAGAGGCCTTGAGAAAGGGCATTACTTACGAAGAAATTCATGACATTACCATGATTGACCTCTGGTTCATCGATAAAATCCAGAGAATTGTGGAAATGGAAGATGCCTTAAAGGCAGGTCCTCTTACAGTAGAACTGTTAAAAGAGGCCAAGAGGATCGAATTCCCGGACAATGTCATTGCCAGACTGACCGGCAAAAAAGAAGCAGAAATCAAGGAAATGCGTTACGCAAACGGCATCAAGGCAGTATTCAAGATGGTAGATACCTGTGCGGCAGAATTTGCGGCAAGCACGCCTTACTATTATTCCTGCTTCGGCGGCGAGTGCGAGGCTAACGGCGAACGCACCAAGAAGAAGGTTTTAGTACTCGGTTCCGGTCCCATCCGTATCGGACAGGGTATTGAATTCGACTACTGCTCCGTACATGCCACCTGGGCATTTGCAAGAGCAGGCTATGAAACCATTATCATCAACAACAACCCGGAAACCGTCAGCACCGACTTTGATATTGCGGACAAACTGTATTTTGAACCGCTGACACCGGAAGATGTGGAAAATGTAGTAAATATTGAAAAGCCCGACGGCGCGGTGGTACAGTTCGGCGGACAGACGGCAATCAAACTGACCGAAAGCCTGATGAAGATGGGCGTTCCCATTTTAGGCACCAAGGCAGAGGATGTGGATGCGGCAGAGGACAGAGAGCTGTTTGATGAAATTTTGCAGAAGACCGAAATTCCCCGTGCGGCAGGCGGTACCGTATTTACCGCGGAAGAAGCCAAGGAAGTGGCAAACCGCTTAGGTTATCCGGTACTGGTAAGACCTTCCTACGTGCTTGGCGGACAGGGTATGCAGATTGCTACAAGCGATGAAGAAATCGAAGAGTTTATGGCAATCATCAACCGTATTGCACAGGACCACCCTATTTTAGTAGATAAATATCTGCAGGGTAAGGAAGTGGAAGTCGATGCGGTCTGCGACGGTACGGACATTTTAATCCCCGGCATTATGGAGCATATCGAGAGAACCGGTATCCACTCCGGCGACTCCATTTCCGTATATCCGGCACCGACCATCGATATGGCAGTGAAGGAAAAAATTGCGGAATACACCAAGAGACTGGCACAGGCACTGCATGTCAAAGGTCTGATTAACATCCAGTTTATTGCCATCGGCGAGGAAGTTTACGTTATCGAGGTCAACCCCCGTTCTTCCCGTACCGTGCCTTACATCAGCAAGGTAACCGGTATTCCCATCGTGGACCTGGCAACAGAGGTTATTTTAGGAAAGACCATTAAGGAACTGGGCTATGAGCCGGGACTGCAGAAGGAAGCAGAGTATTTTGCCATCAAGATGCCTGTGTTCTCCTTTGAAAAAATCCGCGGTGCGGAAATCAGCTTAGGACCGGAAATGAAGTCCACCGGTGAATGTTTAGGTATTGCCAAGACCTTCCACGAAGCGCTGTTTAAGGCGTTCCTGGGAGCCGGTGTGGAGCTGCCCAAGCACAAGCAGATGATTATTACTGTAAAGGATGCGGACAAGCCGGAAGCAGTGGATGTGGCACGCCGCTTTGAAAAGTTAGGCTATATCATTTACGCAACCAGAAGTACGGCGGCAGCCTTAAAGGATGCAGGCGTGAAGGTTCGTAAAATCAATAAGATTTCCCAGGAATCCCCGACCGTTATGGACCTGCTGTTAGGCCATAAGATTGACCTGGTAATCGACACCCCGACCCAGGGACGTGACAAGTCAAGGGACGGCTTCTTAATCCGCCGTACCGCGATTGAAACCGGTGTTTACTGTATCACCGCCATGGATACGGCAAACGCGCTGGCTACCAGCTTAGAGCATACGGCTGACAAGCTTTCCTTAGTGGATATTGCTTCTTTATAGTAAGGAGGACTTATGGGAGAGAAAACAGTGGAAAAATCATTTCTGTACCTGCTTCCTGAAAAGCACACGGCAGAGGAGCTGGCACAGGTGCTGACCGATGCGGGCTTTGACAAGAAAAAGGTGGAAATCTGGAAAGAAATCAATCTTTTGGAGCTTACTTTGGAAAACAGTTCGGTATATGTGGAAGATTTTGAGGAGTCCTTGCGGAAAGAGGATGAGGACACCCTTTCCGGGCTCGGAATGCAGCAGGTATATTCGGTGACCTATCCGGCAGAGGAAGCAAAAAGCGTAAAAGAAATCATGCAGAAATGGCAGGCTTTCTTCGGCGGAAAGTTAGGCTCCGACACGGAGGATTTTGCCCCGTTTCTTACCATAGAGGAATTGTAATGCAGGTAGTGAATTACCAGAAGGAATTAGAAAAAATCCTTGCAGGGATAGAAAAGAAACAGGAGAGTGGAGAAGAAGTCCCCACTCTTTTCCTGCATAGCTGCTGTGCACCCTGCAGCAGTTATGTGCTGAAATATCTCCGTTCTTATTTTGCGATTACGGTGTTTTACTACAACCCCAACATTACGGAACAGGAAGAATACCGGAAACGGGCGGAGGAACAGAAACGGCTGATTGGTATTTACAATGAACAGGTAAAAGCGGGACAGGCAAAAGGCTATGAAATTTCCTATGTGGACGGCTGTTTTGATTTTGACAAATTTATTGAAATGGCAAAGCCCTATGCGGACTGTCCGGAAGGCGGTGAGCGCTGCTTTTTATGCTATGAAATGCGGCTTCGGAAAACGGCGGAAGAAGCGCTGGCACGGGGATTTTCCTATTTCGGCACCACCCTTACCATCAGCCCCTTAAAAAACGCGGCAAAGTTAAATGAAATCGGACAGCGCATCGAAAAAGAACTGGGGATTTTGTGGCTGCCGTCGGATTTTAAGAAAAAAGAAGGCTATAAGCAGTCCATAGAGCTGTCCGGGGAATACGGATTATACAGACAGGATTTCTGCGGCTGCGCCTATTCCAGGGCGGAACGGGAGAGACAGCGCAGAGAAAAGGAATAAGTTGTTACCAATAATGTGCAGGTTAGGAAAGGATTGAAAAGAGCAGTATGAAGAAAATCTTGGATTTGATATCGGAGGAAATGCAGCAGGCATTTGCGGCAGCCGGATACGATGCGGAATTGGGACGGGTAACCGTATCCAACCGCCCCGACCTTTGTGAATACCAGTGCAACGGCGCCATGGCAGGCGCCAAGAAGTACCACAAAGCGCCGATTATGATTGCTAATGATGTGGCAGAAAAATTAAGCGACAGCAAGGTTTTTGCCGAGGTGCAGGCAGTGGCTCCCGGTTTCCTTAATTTGAAAATAAAGAACAGCTTTTTTGCCGATTACTTAAAAGAAATGGAAAAGGCGGATAAATTCGGTCTGGACAAACCGGAAAAGCCCATGAAAATTGTAGTGGACTACGGCGGAGCCAACATCGCAAAACCCCTCCATGTGGGACATATCCGTTCTGCTGTTATCGGCGAAAGCGTAAAGCGTATTTTACGTTACTGCGGTCATGAGGTCATCGGCGACGTGCATCTGGGCGACTGGGGGCTGCAGATGGGTCTGGTTATTACCGAATTAAAGGAAAGAAAGCCGGATCTGGTTTATTTTGATGACAGCTTTACCGGAGAATATCCCACAGAAGCGCCCTTTACCATTTCCGAATTAGAGGAGCTTTATCCCACAGCCAGCAAAAAGAGCAAGGAAGACCCGGAATACAAGGCAAAAGCCATGGATGTTACCTTCAAGATGCAGAGCGGTGTGAGAGGATACCGTGCTATCTGGAAGCATATCTTAAATGTTTCCGTAGCGGACTTAAAGAAAAACTACGGCAGCCTGAATGTGGATTTTGATTTGTGGAAAGGGGAAAGCGATGTCCATGACATCATCCCCGGCATGGTGGAATACATGAAGAAGGAAGGCTATGCCCACGAAAGCGAAGGCGCCCTCGTAGTGGATGTGAAGGAAGACACCGATACCAAGGAAATTCCTCCCTGCATGATTTTGAAATCCGACGGCGCATCCCTTTACAACACCACGGACCTTGCAACCATCATGGATCGTATGGAGAATATTCATCCCGATGAAATCATTTACCTGACGGATAAGAGACAGGAGCTTTATTTTGTGCAGGTATTCCGCTGCGCAAGAAAGACCAAGCTTGTTAAACCGGAAACCATCTTAAAGTGGATTGGCTTCGGCACCATGAACGGCAAGGACGGAAAGCCCTTTAAGACCCGTGACGGCGGCGTTATGCGCTTAGAGGTGCTGATTCGGGAAACCACCGAGGAAATGTACCGCAAGATTACCGAAAACCATGAGCTTTCCGAAGAGGAAGCCAAGAATACAGCCAAACTGATTGCACTGGCAGCCTTGAAATACGGCGACCTTTCCAATCAGGCATCCAAGGACTATGTGTTTGACTTAGACCGCTTTACCTCCTTTGAAGGTGATACCGGCCCTTACATCCTTTACACCATTGTCCGTATCAAGTCCATCCTGAACAAGTATAAGGAACAGGGCGGCAGCCCGGATACGGCAGAGCTTATGGATGCCGTAAGCGCTTCCGAAAAGGATTTAATGATGCAGCTTGCGGGCTTCAAGAGCACCATGGAGAGTGCGGGAGCCGAACTGGCGCCCCATAAGATTTGCGCTTACATCTACGACCTGGCAAACGCCTTCAACCGTTTCTACCACGAAACCAGAATTCTGGCGGAAGAGGACGAGAAGAGAAAAGAGGGCCTGATTGCCCTTCTGGTACTGACCAAGGAAATTATGGAAACCTGTATCGATGTGCTGGGATTCTCCGCACCGGACAGGATGTAGAAAATCAAAACTTAAAAATTCTTGCATCTGCTTTGCAGTCTGTGTTATTATGACTGCAAAGCAGATTTTCTTTTATCAAAATAACAATCTTATTTCAAATCTTTTTGTGAGGAGTCCTTGGGAAAGGCGGTGGAAAGGATGGAAGGAATGACGGATAATGAATTGAAAACGGTGCTGATAGAACAGTACACAAATTTGCAACGGATTAAAAAGGCAAATGGTGATACTTTCAATGAAGAACTGGAGTATCAGATTAAGACAACCACTGCAAAATTATCATCCATGGGTGTAAGTGTAGAAGATTTGACGTTGTGATACCGTAAGTAAAAGAGCAGGGCGTAGGCACCTGCTCTTTTATAATTGAAAGAAATTCCCGACACTTAAATCTTTATCGTAGGAAATACAGTAAAACCAAGGATTGCAGACGATAGATGCGTGGGAATTAAACCCAGAATAAACCCAAATTGTGAAAATTGACAGAAAGTTGACTAAAAAGGTCAGCGGATTACTCCACTGACCTTTTTAGCTACTTGCTTTTTTCTCTGTCCATATCCTTAAGAGCATATTCACACGCTTGTATCACAAAACTTGAAAATGAAACATTTTTTCCTTTTATCGCCCGTTCAATTTCCTCAATTAAAGTTAAAGGGAAACGAATAGTTTTATTTTCGGTTTCTTTTTTGTCTTGGCGTAATTGAAAACTCATAGCACCACCTCCCGTAAGACTAATGTTATTGCCAAACGGTTGCAAAGTAAGCATTGCAAAATGCAATACATTATGCATTGTTTAATTAAAGGAGATGTGATATTATGAAAAGGCAGGTTTGCCAAAAGAAAGTGATTTTGGCAACAGAAAGGACGGATAATAATGAGAAATATTCAAAAGATTATGGTTATGGGTGCTTGTGGTCTGATGTTGTTGGGATTGGCAACTGGTTGCAGTAATAAAAATACGGTTCTTGACGATACATCTTTACAAGAAGTGTCGGTAGCCGAAGCAACTATGGAAGATATGGCAGGGACTGTAGAGGAAGATCCCTGCGCCGCGAACGGTCATACATGGATTGAAGCCACTTGCACCGAACCGAAGACTTGTTCCATTTGTAGGGAGTCAGAGGGGGAAGCCTTGGGACATGAATGGTTGGAGAACACCCCAAATTATCAGCAGGCGAAAACTTGTGAACGATGCGGAGAAACGGAGGGTAGCCCTTTAGAGGCGGTGTATGAAGAGAGGGGGATTACAGTTGTATCTGACTGGGATGTGCCGTATACTTTTCCGTCAAGATGTAAGACGGATGAAAGCAAGATATGTGAGGGAAAAATAACTTACACAAATTTCACAATTGTAAATGATGATGAAGAATTAGGTTTGGATGCAGCCGATGGCTATGAATGGATTACATTTGATACTATTCAGGAATGGTCTGATGAAAATGCTTTGCAATATGGAATTATTAAAATATATTGCGATTGCGATCGATATTATGAATCAGACCATGTAGGAAATGACGAAAATTCTGATGTATAGATAAAGTCTATATAATGGTGTAAATTAAAAAAATAAAATAAAAAGAGCCAATAGCTCTACTTTCAGTTAAAATTAATTTACCACACAAAATTTACGAAAGGATAAGAACTATGGCTCA
>Ga0129313_1000296_pt1 | contig 47800 bp, 41 predicted proteins | sample O1105metagenome_FD_94436 | JGI IMG/M metagenome (GOLD analysis project Ga0129313, IMG submission 94436) | Orangutan group fecal microbial communities from fecal samples from Wisconsin, USA - O1105 metagenome | ecosystem: Host-associated > Mammals > Digestive system > Large intestine > Fecal...
AAAATAATCACATAATGTGATTCCAACATCTGGCTTGAAATCATGTGTGCATGATTTCCTATTTGCATTGTTTAGTTTTCAAGGAACACTGCTTTCTCACTGGCTTTGTAAAATCTTTATCAGATTTTTGTAAGCTCTCTGTGTGAGTCAGCTTGTTTATAATAACTCATTCTCACCAGATTGTCAAGCACTTTTTTAAAATTATTTTTAAGAAGTTTTTGACGCTCTTTTAGGCAAGAAAAAATGGTGGGCAGGGATGGATTCGAACCATCGTAGCCTACGGCGACGGATTTACAGTCCGTTCCCTTTAACCACTCGGGCACCTACCCACAAGAAAAATGGTGACCCAGGAGGGACTCGAACCCCCGACCCTTTGATTCGTAGTCAAATACTCTAATCCAGCTGAGCTACTGAGTCATGTTGTGGTTTTATGCTGCTTTCTAAGAAATGGTGGGCCCACCAGGACTCGAACCTGGGACCGACCGGTTATGAGCCGGTTGCTCTAACCAACTGAGCTATAGGCCCATGACTTTTGATAGAAAATCTCGCACGGCCAAAGTCATGCGAGAAATGCAAAACATAGTATGGAGCGGAAAACGAGACTCGAACTCGCGACCCCCACCTTGGCAAGGTGATGCTCTACCAACTGAGCTATTTCCGCATGATATGGAGCGGAAAACGAGACTCGAACTCGCGACCCCCACCTTGGCAAGGTGATGCTCTACCAACTGAGCTATTTCCGCATATTTACTGTGTTTGTCAGTGCTCTGCGTGACTGACAAGGAATATAATACATTTTTCTAAGAACTTTGTCAACACTTTTTTAAAAAATTTTTAAAAAACCTGCAAACAACGAATTTAACCGCTGTTTGCAGGTCTTGAAAGCCTCCAAAGAAAACCGTAATTACACTAATTCATAGCCAGCTTCTTCAATTACCTTTTTAAATTCCTCACGGGAAATTTCACGGTCAGCCTCTACAGTGGCAGTTTTGGCCTCCAAATTCACATCTACAGAAACTACCCCCTCCATTTTGCTGAGAGCATCATTAACATGCTTCTGGCAATGCTGACACATCATACCTTCAATTTTCAATTCTGTTTTCATTTTCACTTCATCCTTTCCTGCATTTAATGAATTTTCATTTGCTTCTATTTCCTTCCAATCCCTGCTCTGAGGGACAGAATTACCATGTTGAAACCGAAATCCCTTTAGTCTAAGGGCATTCAGCACCACGCAGACACTGCTCATGCTCATGGCCGCTGCGCCAATCATAGGGGACAGCTTCAGGCCAAAGGCAGGGTAAAGCAGTCCTGCCGCCAGAGGAATACCGATAATATTATAGATAAAGGCCCAGAAAAGATTTTCCTTAATGTTGCGGATTACCCCACCGCTTAGCTTGATGGTATCCACCACAGCCAAAAGATCATTGCCCACCAGCACCACGTCAGCACTTTCCAAGGCTATATCCGTACCTGCACCAATAGCTATGCCCACATCGGCTCTGGCCAAGGCGGGAGCATCATTAATACCATCTCCTACCATAGCTACCTTTTTCCCCTGCTGCTGCAGCTTGTGAACAATTTTTTCCTTGTCCTGAGGCAATATCTGGGCAAATACCTGGGTAATACCTACCCTATCTGCCACAGCCTGAGCTGTTTGCTGATTGTCTCCTGTCAACATAATAACATCCAGCCCCATAGTCTGCATAGCTTGAACTGCCGCCAGACTAGAGGCCTTTTCTTTATCGGCTACGGCCAGCATCCCCAAAAGCTGGTTTTCTCCTGCCACCAGCAAGACAGTTTTTCCCTGCTGAGAAAGCTTTGTCAAAGCAGACTGCTGCTCATCTATAGCTATCCCCAAAGTCTCCATGTAAGCAGCATTTCCTACATATACTTTTCGTCCCTGCACTAAGCCGGAAATTCCTCGCCCATTTTCACTGACAAAATCAACAGCCTCGTAAGTAGGTACATTTGTCTTTTTGCCATAGTCAATAATTGCCTGAGCCAAAGGATGCTGACTAGCTTTTTCCAAAGCCATAGTCAAGGCCAAAAGCTCCTCCTTGTCTACAGTCAAAGGAACAATATCCACCAGCTGAGGCTTTCCCTCTGTAATAGTGCCGGTTTTATCCAAGACCACTGTATCTATATGATGAGCCTGCTCCAAAGCCTCACCGGATTTAATCAAAATTCCCCGCTGGGCTCCCTTGCCAGTACCTACCATAATAGCTACCGGTGTAGCCAACCCCAAGGCGCAGGGGCAGGAAATTACCAGAATGGAAATAGCAATGGAAAAGGCAAATTCCACCGTTGCCCCCATAGCCAGCCAAATCCCTCCTGCTAGAATGGCAATGGCTATAACTGCTGGCACAAACACACCAGCCACCTTGTCGGCAATTTGGGCAATAGGAGCTTTGGAGCTGCTGGCCTCATCCACCAGCTGAATAATCTGGCTAATGGTGGATTCACTGCCTACTCTTTCCGCCCGGAAATGAATATAACCATTCTGATTCAGAGTAGCAGAAACCACTTTGTCGCCAGGATTTTTCACCACAGGGATACTTTCGCCCGTAATGGCAGCTTCATCTACTGTGGTACTGCCAGAAATCACCACTCCATCTGCGGCAATAGTTCCACCTGGCTTTACCACAATTTCTTCTCCTACCACCAGCTCCTCTACAGGAATTTCCAGCTCCTGCCCCTGCCGGATAACCAAGGCCTTGGCCGGCATCAACTGCATCAGCTTTCTCAGTGCCTCACCAGTGCTGTTTTTGGCTCTGGCCTCCAGATATTTGCCCACCGTAATCAAGGTGACAATCATACCAGCAGATTCAAAATAAAGGTTTTGGCTGTATTCCTCCACCAAGGTCATATCGCCGTGGCCCAGTCCCCAGCTCATGCGGAAAATAGCAAAAATGCCAAAAATTACCGAGGCTGCCGCCCCCATGCCCACCAAACTGTCCATATTGGGGGCACCCTGCCAAAGATTCCGAAAGCCGTTAACAAAATACTTGCGATTCAGAAGTAAAATAGGACAGGCTAGCAGAAATTGGGCAAAAGCAAAGGTTATGGCATTTTCTGGTCCATGAAATACCGCCTTAAAGGATGGAGCCACTGGCAGGCCAAACCATTCCAACAACATATGATGCATGGCTATATACATGAGAGGAAGCAGGCATACTATGGACCAGATAAGCCGCCGCTTCATGCTGGCCGCTTCCTGATCCAACACATTTTCTCCCTCTGAGGCTGTAGGAGAACTTTTCTGCGCCCCCTGACCAGCCGCGCCAGTGAGAGCTGCTCCATAGCCGGCTTTTTCCACCCCTTGGATAATATCTGTAGAAGAAAGCTGTTTTTCATCATAGGTTATCTGCATACTATTAGTTAGAAGATTAACCACTGCCTCATGTACCCCCGGCAGCTTGTCTACCGCTCTTTGCACTCTTGCGGAGCAGGCAGAGCAGGTCATGCCGGTAATAAGATATTTTTCCTTTTGCATAGACTACCTCGTAAAAATACTGATTGAAAATTGTTATCAGTGCCAATATAGCACCTTTTATGACATATGTCAATAACTAATAAAGTTTGCTTTAACGCCTGAGAGAGATTAAAATATACATAAAGGTTATATGGTAAAAGAATCGAGGATTTTTATGTGGGATTTTATAAAAAAAGTATTTAGAGATATTTGCTCAGCAGCTTTAGATTTTTTCTTGTTTACCACAGGATTTTTTATGTCCCTGGGTTGTATAGGTGGCTTCTTCATGGGAAATTTTCTGGCCGCCACTTTGGTAGGCTTAATCGGTATATGCCTTTGCATCTTTGGCAGCCGCAAGCTTTGGCTTCTCAAATGGCAGGAGAGTCAGGCGAAGGCCAAGGCTTTGCCTTCAGTAAAACCTGCCACCTTATCTGAAACCAGCGAGGGAAATACCGTCAGCGATTTTGCCCAGGAAAGCTACGAAAAGGCTGTAGCTGATTACAATCACCTAAATGAAATTATCCGCCAGCTTTCTGACAAGGAGCTGATTGGACAGCTGGAAAAAATGCAGGCTATTGCTTTCAAAATGCTGAATTATATGAAATATCATCCCGAAAAGGTGGCCTTGGCGGATCAGTTTATTAATTATTATCAGGATAGAGCCTTGAGTCTTTCCCAGCAATTTCTGGAATTTGAGGAAATGAATCTGAACACCCCAGAGATTAACCAGCTCAAAGCCAAAACCAAAATTACGCTGGAATCCTTTGATGAAGCCTATGAGGTTCAGTTCAGCCGTATGGTTTCGGATAAAATTATGGAAATGGAATCGGAACTGCAGGTGGCCAGGCAGATTATGTCTGATGCAGGAATTTCCAACAAAGCTCCCCATAGCTCCCAACCGGCAGATATTCCCAGAGAGGAACCTGCCAGCTCTGATAGCTTTGATTTTCGTATAGACCGCCCTTTTGAGGCTTGTAACCAAAAGCAGGGCTGTCATGGCCGTCCTAGAGGTCGTTTTCAAAAATAGAAAGGATGAAATTTATGCCAGATATTAGTCTTGAAGATTTGCTGCAGGCTAAAAAAACCGAAACTGCTACCCAGCCAGTCCTGCTGAACCAACAGCAGGAGATTCAGCAGGTTACGGCCCAGACCGAAGCCCTTACCCCCGCTGAACGCCAGCAGGTAGAGGAAATCAAGGAAAAAATCAATTTGATGGATTCCGGCTATGCTCTGCAATTTGGCTCTACAGCTCAAAAGGACATGGCGGCCTTTTCCGATAGCCTTCTTAGTCAGGTTCGCACCAAGGACAGTGGTCAAGTAGGAGAACTCCTTACAGACCTTTCGGGAAAAATCAACGATTTTTCCGAAAGTCAAAATGACAGCTTTGTGAAAAAAATCCCTCTCATTGGTTCTCTGGTGAACAAGGGAGAAAATATGCTTAGCTCCTATGAAAAGCTTTCTACCAAGGTAGCCAAAATCCAGTCTGAGCTGGAAAAGGCCAAAACCACCATGATGAAGGATATTGTTCTCTTTGACAATCTTTATCAGAAAAATCTGGCCTATTTTAAGGAGCTGCAGCTTTATATTCAGGCTGGGGAGGAAAAGCTGACAGAAATGCGGAATCAGGTTCTCCCTAAACTGCGCATGGATGCAGCTAACTCTACCGATCCAATGGCAGCCCAGGTAGTTAGTGATTTTGAAAGCAATGTGGACAGGTTTGAAAAGAAAATCCACGATTTGAAAATCAGCAAAACCATTGCTATTCAAACCGCTCCTCAGTTGCGGCTGATTCAGAATAACGACAAGATTCTGGTGGAAAGGGTGCAGGGAGCTATTTACAATGCTATTCCCCTTTGGAAAAATCAGATTGTCATTGCCCTGGGCCTTAGCCGACAGCAGAACGTGCTGAAAATGCAGCAGGCTGTCTCCGATACCACCAATGAGCTGTTAAGAAAAAATGCGGAAATGCTGAAGCTGAATACCATTGAAACAGCCAAGGAAAATAACCGCAGTATTGTGGATATGGAAACCGTAAAAAAGGTTAATGAGGATTTGGTAACTACCCTGACGGAAACCCTGAAAATTCAGCAGGAGGGCAGAATTGCCCGACAGAATGCCCAGCAGGAGCTGGCCACTATTGAGAACCAACTGAAACAGGTATTGCTGGATAATATGAACCAAAGCCACTAAATACAAAACAGGCTGCCCCCCAACGGGCAATGTCATTAAGTTAAGCGGGGAAATTTTCATTTTCCCGCTTGCTTATCAGACATCGACCAGCCTCCGTTAAGTTAAGACCGTCCGATAGGAAAAGACACCCGAAAACCGGTAGATACCGGCGCTCGAGTGTCTTTTTCGTCGTCTCTGATGGAATTTTTGCCTGCTCCGAACATGCTAAGCAGCATAGGCTGGTTTTCGATTTTGAGCCTATGCTACCCGATATATGAAATCAACTGCCGACTGCGTCCTCATCTTGCGATTGTCCGACCGGCCCTCGCGGACTGGCTCGACGTAGCGCAGGATTTCATCGAGCAGAAGAATGGCCGTTGCGATGCGCTCCCAGAAGAACTTCTTGCAGGAGTATGCTGACATGGCAAAATTGACCCGGTATATGTGCTTGCATCCCTTTGCCTTCACCACAACGGCACAGGAAGTCAGCCTCTCGCTGAAGTTGTACATCACCAGCGAAGCATAAATCTCCTGTAGGATGGAGTTTTCCTTGCGGGCATGGAAATTGACCATGCCGATGGCATATTTCAGGTCTCTGAACGAAGTCTCGATGCCCCAGCGCATATTATAGAGTTCCTTGATACGCTCTGCTGGAAAAGCGAACCTGTCCAGGGACGTGGCGATGGTCTCATACCGATCTTCCGTTATCCTGAACCGCACGATGCGGATGGTCATCTGGTGTGGGGACTCGAAATCCCAGCACTGCGAAATCTTGTTCTTGCCGAATTTCGATTTCCCGTTTATAAACTTGGCGGTTCCATTCTTATAGGCCACTTTGTCCTCGTTGGTCTGCGTGGTTCTGAGTTCGAAGGATATATCTATATCTAAATCCTCCATCGGGAGGCTGCTGACCTCTTTAATCCAGCCGCGTTCTTTCACTCGAATCAGGTAGTCCAGCCCGTCCTTGCGGTTGCAGTGCTCCATGAGGTTCATGGCCGTATAGCCCCGGTCGCAGATAAGGATGCTCTTCTCAGGCAAGTCGAGGCTGTTTACCATATCGACAGCGGCCTGCGGCTCGTCGGTGCTGTTCACGCCCTTGACAATGGCATCCGCATACGTCTTGTTCATGAGGTCGTAGAATGCACTGACGTGATACTGGTTGAAACCGTCGGAGTTGCTGCCGCCCCTTACATGCGTATCTGCATTATCGAGGTCGGTGGCTACCGTCACCTTGGTCCCGTCGCAGGCATAGAGATGATAGCCCATGTAGGTCTTGCTGTCGTGGCAGGCATTATTGAACTGGTGCAGCATGTACTTAAGTGCTTCGGGCTTGATCTTGCCCCTCTGCTGGACGAAGGCAGACTTGGTCGCAAATTCCCTGCTGCCCTCGAAGTAGTCGGAGAGCTCCTTCTGGAGGGAGCTGCCGCCCATGCCGAGGATGATTCGCAGCATTCTTTCGAGGGTAAATGTGCGCTTCCGTGTGAAATCTCTGCTGGGGTCGGCGACGAACTCAGCGGGGTTCTCTACAATGGACGAGATAGCTTTGTCCAGGGCATGCTTCACCGCAGCAGCCTTCCTGGCAGCCGCATCGCTACCTTTGCGTGATACCTTCGCCATTTGCCAGCCCTCCCCTCGAAGCCATTTCCTGCTCGTTCTGATGGTTTCATCATACACGAGAAGACTGGCCCCGCGGGCGAATCTGGGACGGGTGAAAAATGGCCAAAATGGGGCTGCAAAGCCCGTTTTTACTGGAAAAACAAACAAAAAAGTTGCGGGGCTGCCGTCCGAGAATGGCTGACCGGCGGTAGTTGAATCAACATCTTGTGGTTGCTGATGATGAAATGCGTATATATTGTATACTGGCTCATGATTGCAATTCTGTATTATACCACACTCCTGAGAATCATGCGGGAAAATGGAGACCGTACCTCTGACTAGTATTTCCGGGTGAAAACAGGGAAATCACAACTTCCGAAATAAAAATATGGTATCATGGAATCAACATAATGGCACAGGAGGATTGATTACGATGGCGGTTGACAAGAGATACCTGGTGCGCTTCGTCCGCAGGTACGGCCAGCCGGACGAGATCTATGATTATGCACACCGGTCGGACGCAGAATACCACTTCGGACTGTTCCGAGATGACGACAGCGGGCTCCTTTTTCTTTACAAAAAAACAGAGTGACCGAAAAGTCACTCTATTTTTTGATGGGGCATTTTGTTACAGCCTCTTTTTGCTGCATATGTATTCCCCAAAATGTTGAAAAAATGTTTTTTGGGGAATACTACAGGGAACAGATGAGAGAGTTAGATGCCTTGTTTGAAATCCTTGATCGTGCTCTCCAGCAGTTCCTCTGTGAGTTTCCATTCGTCCGGTGGTTCCTGATGTTCCAGCTGATACTGGATGGCCCTCATCTCTCCCATTTTCAGCAGGCTGGTCAGGTCTGAGCCGGTGAAGCCTGCTGTTTGCTCTGCGAGGCGGGACAAAGATAGACTGTTTGCCTGCCGTTTGGCGGATAGCAGCAGTCTCAGAATCTCGAGGCGGTCCTCTGTCGTCGGTTTCGGTATTTCCATTTTCATGTCAAAGCGTCCAGACCTCGTAATCGCAGGATCCAGTAAATCCGGCCGATTGGTGGCGGCCAGGAGCAGGACCTGCTTGCCCGGCAGGTCATCCATTTCCGCAAGGAATTGGCTGACGATACGGTTTGAGAGATTGCCGTCATTCTCACTGCTTACGCGCCGGGGAAGCAGCGCATCGATCTCGTCAAAGAACAAGATACAAGGAGCTGATTGTTTCGCTTTGCGAAATATTCCTCGAATGCCTTTCTCGGATTCCCCTGCCCATTTCGAAAGAAGCTCGGGGCCTCGCACGAGGATGAAGTTCATCCTGTCCTTGGTCTTTTCTGCCAAGGCATAGGCGAGCATGGTTTTCCCCACACCCGGAGCTCCCGACAGGAGCAGACTCTGGGGCAGCGAGTATTGCAGCGAAAGGGCCGCCCATTGGGAGATGAACGCCTTTTCTTTTTTCAGGCCTCCGATATCCGCGAAATGCACCGTTGGCAGTTCCCTTTTCACCTCGCGGTTCGTGGAGATAGAAATCTGGCTGAGCGCCTTTTGAAAATCTTCCATGCGAACGCACTTTTCCCGATAATCCTGCTGGGACAGGCTGCGGATACGATGCATGGCCGCTTCCTTGCAAAGGATTTCTAAATCCGCGCCGAGAAATCCCGGCGTCTCCTCGGCCAGAACATCAAGGTCTACCGTTTCATCTAAAGGAATCTTCCGGGTGTGGATGGTCAGGATTTCCTTGCGTCCCTCTTTATCCGGCGGCTGGATGTGGATTTCACGGTCCAGCCGACCGGGCCGTCTGAGTGCCGGATCAAGATGATTGGGCAGATTCGTCGCTGCGAGCAATACGACATTCCCGCGGCTATGAATCCCATCGAGCAAGGCCAGCAGCTCCGATACCAGACGCCTTTCTACCTCGTCAGACAGCGAGTCGCGCTTCGGCGCGAGCGCATCAATCTCGTCAAAAAACAGGATGGTATATGGATAATCCTGAGCTTCCTGAAAAATCTCCCGCAGACGTTGTTCGGATTCCCCGTAATGATTCCTGACGATATCTGAGCCATTCACTCCGATGAAATGAGCACCTGTTTCCTGAGCAACTGCCCGGGCGATCAGCGTCTTCCCGCAGCCGGGCGGCCCATATAGAAGGATTCCTTTCGGCGGAGTGATACCGAAATGGGTAAATATCTCCGGCTCTTTCAAGGGACGCTCGACTACCTCGCGCACCAGTTCGAGCTCCCGATGCAAGCCGCCTATTTCACGGTAAGAAGTTCTGGTCTCCACGCCTCTGGCATGAGTGGGCAGAACAATTTTCTGAATTTCTCTTAGAATTGACATTTCAACTGATCCTTATTTCCTCACCTCAGGAATGAATCCCTTCCTGAATATGGGCAGAATGCTGAATGGTATGGGAGATCACGGAGCGGAAAGCGAACGGATTCCGGCCGAGTACGATCTTCATGACCCCTGCGGTATGAATAATCGCCACGAGACAGGTGATAACACCCAGAAGCTGGATGACGAACGGAGAGAACATCCCGTTGATGGCAAAAATGGCAGGCATGCCGCAGAAGGAGAACGCACCGATGTAGCAGAACGGCATAAGGAAAAGGATAAGTACGCTTCTCCAGCCATTGAACCAGTCACGGAAACGATACGCGATAGAGACACTCAGGAACAGTGCAGCAACGTTTACAAACAGCCACCAGCAAGGGAAATGATGAACGAGGACGAGCGGCTGATTCCCGTAGTACGTGTAAATACCACCGTAGCCCAGAAGCAGCTCCTCAACGACGATATCGGCGATACCGGATAGTCCCAGGCAGATCCATAATTTCTTCGTACTGATATTGCGCAACAGGGCAGCATAGAGGAGGTAGCCCAGGATGGCACCGAATGCCCACCACATAATGGCGACATACCAGTCGAATTCCCTACCCATCAAGACGAACATGATATCACTTGCCTGATGGGATTGCGACCAGAATACGCCGCCCAGATAGTTGTCGACAGATTCCGGAACGACGCAGGCCGCTGCTCCCATGACCATACCGATCGGAACGGTCGAGCGGAATTTGCGACTGTCCCTGAAAGCAATGAGCAAGAAGATGATCGCGATGGCTGCCATGATCGCCGTGGAAATGAATACATGCTCCGGATTCTGCGGGAAAAGGTCATTCGGCGGAATCGGCGTCTGATAGGCACTATCCGTTATCGTACTGAATACGCCCTTCGTGGCCGCAAATGCGGAAGAAATCTTTGCCGCGCATAATATACCGGCAAGGGGAAGTGATTCTAAAACCCGATGGTTCATGATGATTCTCCTTTCAGTACCAATTTTGATTTATTTGGTACTCAAACGATGAAAAAATAAACAATATACAGCAAGAAGCTGTATATTGAATCTGACATAGGCTCAGGAGTTATCCTGCAGGATTCCGTGGAATAAGAGCTCCTCCAGGGATTCGATGGCCTGCTCATAGCTGAGACGATTTTCTTTCAGGAAGTTTTCGTCAAGCATGGCTGCTGTAGATACATAAAGTGTATGCTGGATGACCGCCAGAGGGAGCGGCCGGAACGTCCCCGCCTCTATGCCCTTTTGCAGCAGCGTCCCTACATAATCGACTTGTTCCTTATAGAACTCATGAAGCCGTTGAGCCTCTTCCGGATAGCTGAACTCTAGATCCTTGTAAAATCCACTCGCCATCATCGGATGAATAAATTCCAGATAAGACTTTACAAAGAGCTTGATCTTTTGAATCATATCATAGTCTGCTTCATCCAGTGATTTCATCTCATCCTGAAAGCTTTCAATCTTATAGCTTATCATGGCATGAATGAGTGCATCTTTAGAATCGATGAACTTGTAAATGGAAGATTTGCTCATGTGCATTGCCCTGGCAATATCTGCCATGGTGAAGCGCAACGAATACTGCCTCACGCAGTTCCATGCGACTTCATATAATTTGTGCCTGTTAGTAATAGTACCATTTCCTTCCTGACAGTACCCAAAACATCTTTATCGGTACTCACAAATTGATTATAAGCCCGGCAAATGCGTTTGTCAAGAAAAATATGGACTGTTTTTACGAAGGTTTTTACGAAAAGGAGGCTGTCCCTTTGTGTCCGCGCTTGATGGACAAAACATGGCCTTTTTGCAATAAAAAAAAGACCCCCTACTTTTCGAAAAATCGTCTGTAGGGTGGTCTTCGGGATCAAAATCCCTTAACTTAATGACATTGCCCCCAACGGGACAGCCTGTTATTTTTTTTGGAGCTGATAGCCAGAATCGAACTGGCGACCTTCGGGTTACGAATCCGATGCACTACCAACTGTGCTATATCAGCATATATGTCATTACTAGAGAATCTATTCGCAGTCGTACAATTACGCTGCATTAGTATTATATCCTTTGGCCATCTAACTGTCAAGAAAGCAAAAATGTTATGAAAAGAAATTGTATACACTATGAAGTTGTTTTTTGTGCTATAATAGCAGGGCTTGTTACTACTATTTAGTTCAGTTAGCAACAGCTTCTGGAGAATTTGACTCTGGAAGGATTTAAGCAGGAAGCTCACGCCTCTATAGGCGGAAGTATATTTACTGTATAGAAAGGATATGATTTCATGCTTTTTCTTGCCATGCTGCTTTTAGGAGCTGTAATCGGCTTTGTTGGTGCCGGTGGCGCCGGTGTAACCATTGCCATGCTGGTGGTAGGTTTCCATGTGCCTATGCATGAGGCTTTGGCTGTAGCTCTGACCGCTATGATTTTCACCTGTCTTTCTGGCGCTTATAGCCACTTCAAAGAAGGAGAGGTAGTGGTCAAAACCGGTGCTGTTCTAGGTATCGGTGGCGTTGTAGGCTCCTTTGCTGGTGCCAATGTTTCCATGATGCTGGATGCTGAGCTGGTGCGGTATATGACCAGCTATATTATGCTTTTGTCAGCGGTTTTACTTTATTTGAAGGTTTATCACTCCGATTGGCTCAATGCCCGCTTCCATTTTCCCGACCATTTATTAGATGGCAAAAAGCTGTATCTCTATGGTCTTTTGGCTGGTACGGTTAATGGCTTTATTTCTGGTGCCTTTGGCATTGGTGCCGCCGCCTTTATTCAGCTTACCCTGCTGATTATCTTCGGGGTGCCTTTGATACAGGCCATTGGTACCTGCATGATGGTAATATTGCCCATTTCTGTAGCTGGAGGTCTGGGATATATTCTCCAGGGCCAGCTGGACATAGCTATTTTTCTGCAAACCCTGGTGGGACAGTTTGTTGGAGCCTATCTGGGGGCCAAGCTAACCCATCTAGCCCCCCGCCCAGTGCTAAAATTCTGCATTGTAGGCATGAGCACTATGGGTGGCGTAGTTCTGCTTTTCGGAGTATAAATATAGATACGCAAAAACCCGCAGAAATTCACATAATGTGAACTTCTGCGGATTTTTTAGATGCCCGTAAACAGAAATAACCGCCCAAGCTCTCAAACTGTGCGGTTAAATCTGAACAGATATATGGGTTTGCAGTTCAGCAAAGTTTATTCAATGCAAAGCAGGATCATCTATAACCTTTGCCTTTTTGCCGAAAGTATATAAATCATCTTTATGGTAGGCAAAATCTGATGCTGATAAATCTTCCTTGGCATCATAGAAATTTGATTTAGCCTTTAACATACCGCAGATAGTATTATACATCATGTCATTAGTAAAAAAATTCTCCTTGTGTTGATATAATGCAGTACAAAGTTCAGGATTATTCTTTCTATATTCTGGGGATGTATAAATCATTACTGGTATGCGTACCTTGACAAAATCTTTATCGCTAGGTCCGTGACCTGTCTTTAAATTCTCCCCATGGTCAGAAAAATAAAACATACATTGTAAATTAAGATTATTGATACCAAATTCATATATGCTTTCTAAAAACTTATCTACATAGCGAATAGAATTAGCATATTCAGATTCCACCGTACCATCTGCAAAAACAGCATCCTCTGCTGGATAACGTGCTGCATAGCTTGCATGACTGCCATTACCATGAAATACAATCAAGTTATTTTCAGCTGGATTAATTTGAGTTAAAAATTTAAGCATATTATCATCATATTCAGCATTTTCTCGATAAACACAATCTGCTCTAGAGGCAATCATGCCATAAAATGAGCCGGAATTGTTGCCCGTTAAATTTGTAATCCAATAGGTTTTATACCCCTTGGCCTTAGCAATATCAATAAAATTCATTGCTTCCAACAACTCTTTATCATTGTAAGCACTTTTCTCTGTCAAAGCTTGTTCAAGCACTTGAAGAGTCATGCTTTGACAGGCATAAGCATTCGCAAAAAATACAAAATTCTCGTTTCCCTTGTTTTTATCCATCCAAGGCGTATCAGCAAATGAATATTCTGCATTATATGCATGCAGTTTGTCTCTATTCGCTGATTCACCTATTACAACAACCACCGTATGGGGAACACTGCTAATCATGCTATTATCTCTAAACTCTATTACAGCTGATTTTTGCTCCATATTTTTCACATATTGGGCAATATTTTTTTCATATACAACAGCTTTAATATATTGTCCTGTCCAGTCAGATTCAGCAATGATTTTCCCTGGATAATAAAAGGATAAAATAGCTAATATGATAACTAAATATTTTTTCTTATTTTTCTCTGGAAAATAATCAAATTTTCTTGTTACTATTTTCTTGCGCAGGATATGGAAAACATAAAATTCTGCCAATATCCCCAATAACAACACCAAAACTGGCAACATTCCCACATATACTACCAACCACTCAGCAGCTTCCCGAAATGATGTCTGTTGTACAGCCATCATTTCCTCAAATCCTATATTATAACCATATATCCCCCAATGAATAAATGTAATCACAGGAATAACTGTCAATATCACTTTGGGCAAATCTAGAACTGTGACCAAAAATTCGTTTTTTACATAATTATCTTGAATATATTGCAAAAAAATCAAGCCCGCAGCTCCGTAGGAGCCAATAAAAATTTCGTTTTCATAAATTTGCCCCATAGCACCTTGGTTAATAAATACCGCCTGCACAAAAATGTATAAATATTCCCAGCAAATTAGTCCATGTGCCATAAGCCAATGTTTGGAAAAGAATCTCTCCTTGACCACAATCTGTACAATATACAGCACCAATGAACATATGATACTTTTCCTTACAAATAACCCAATTCCAGATGAGGATATTCCTTTTTCAGTGATAAAAAATACTGCCAGCATAATAGATAGCATTATCATGGCATCCCTAAAATATTTACCCTTAAAATTTCTAACCATAAAATTCACATATCATCCCTCCAGAGAACTACTATAGCATAGTTGCCCCCCCCGCAAGACATATGTGTAGTCCAAAATGCCAAATTTCTTCACCTTGCCGGACTTGACACTCCCCCATACCTAAAGGCAGGGATTTTACGATGTTTCGGGATAATGTCGACATATTTATTGTTATTTATATTGTATTTTGTTATAATATTCTTGAAAGGATGTGAGTATTATGATAGCTGTTACCCCATTAAATCATACTGTACCGATTAGTGATTTTAACCGTGGCAAAGCAGGAAAAATATTTTCTGAAGTCAAGACTTCCGGTCTTACCGTGGTTATGAAAAATAATGCTCCAGAATGTGTATTGCTCTCCCCTGATGATTATAGCAAACTTATAGAACGATTGGAAAATGCCGAGCTTTTAGCTATGGCATCTGAAAGACTAAAAGATATTAATCTAGAATCAGCAGAAACTTTTTCTCTTGATGAAGTGTGTAAGGAAGCCAATGTAAAATATTCCAACAATGACGAGGTTGAGTAGCACAAAATCCTCTGCCTCAATCTGAAGGTGGCTATGGTAAACCTCTTGGCAACCATGCAACAACATCTCTCGCTGGGTTACTCAAAATCAAACTAAAAAAATCTGGTATTCGAATAGTTTACAAACTTGTCCAACAACAGGGTCAGATGGTAGTCATTGTTATAGGTATGCGAGCTGATTCAGCTGTTTACAAAGCGGCACAACAACGCATCAAAACACTGTAACACAAAAAACCGCAGAAATTCACACATCGTGAACTTCTGCGGTTCTTTGTTTTTAAAGCATGGTAGATGATACAAATTTCATGCCCATAATGAACACGAAACCTGAAAATGCCAACTTCAGTCTCCCTGGTGCCATTTGGCCAGCTAACTTCACTCCCAGCCTTGCACCTGCCAAGGCTCCAAGCCCCGTAGACAGGGCTGGTCCTAACAATATATGCCCCATGAATCCATGGATTGCAAGCCCTGCTACTGATGAAATAAGCAAAATACAGGTAGATGTAGCTATGGCAACATGTATAGGATATTTAAGCACCTGATTCATCATAGGTACATGAATAACGCCACCGCCAATTCCTAATGCACTGGACAAAAAACCAACAAAGACGCTGCACACCGTTCCCAGCTTTATTCCTTGAAAGGACAAAACTTCATCATCAGCCTTTTCCTCTCCTGTCATCAACACCTTTAAACACATATTTCCTGCTATCAAAATTAGAAATAAACCAAAAGCCAATTGAAAGCCTATTCCAGAAAAATATTGAGATGCCCAACCTCCTAAAACAGCTCCTGGTATAGTTGCCAGCCCAAACCTCCAAGCTGCTGGCAAATATATTTTATCCTGCTGTATATAAGCGATAGTCCCAGACAAAGCATTAAAAAATACAATTACCATGGCTGTTCCCACAGTTTGCTGTACTGAATACCCCATTACATAGAGAAAAACTGGTACTATCAGCAGACCGCCGCCAATCCCCATCAATGCCCCTATGGCTCCAACCATAATACCAAGAATAAACAGTCCCCCTAGCTGCTCCATTTATACAGCCTCCTCTGTATCTTTTCCTCCATCCTGTTTCTCACCCTTTTCTTTCTCAACATCCTTAGCAGGTATGGAAACATTATTGTAAAAACGCACTGGTTCCAATGAAGCCTGATTAACATTCAACTGAAATATATCAAATCTTTGATATGCTCCTGCAATATCTTGGACTCCTTTTAAAGATATTTCCCTAGAAATATCCAAATCTGCATATATTATGCCTTCCTCACCGCAGATAGGTTCTGTAACATACTCACCATCAGGCCCTACAATCATAGTGCTTGGCCGTGCCACATTCCGTAAAAATTCTTCCAACTTTGCATTTCCATCAGATACAGTCTCAATGGCCATATCATCCAATACCCCTGCGCTAGCAATAGTAAATACCTTTCCTTCAAAGGAGTGAGCCGCAGCCCTGACATGGTTTACGGCCTCAATATTATACCCGCCAGGTATATCTGAAATTCTCCTTGTCGGCCAGCATGGAGGATATGTCGAAATATGAATCTGCTCCTTCTGGGCCAGCAGGCTATATCGTGCCAATGTATTGCTGTTTTCTCCACAAATAAGCACTCCCAGACGACCTATATCTGTATCATGCACTTTTAGTGTAGAGCCATCCCCAAAGCTATGCACGAGCTTTTCCGCCCAAGTAGGCATAATCTTTCTATGCTTCCCTATTATCTTTCCCTCTGGTGAAAAAATATAATTTGTATTCCACATAGCACCCATACTATATGAGCCTTTTTCTGTGACACCTATGGAAAGATACACTCCGTTGCTTTTAGCAATTTCTGCCAATCTATGATAGGCAGGGCTATCATCCTCTACAGCATTTTTATACAAAAGCTCAAAAAACTTATGCTGATCTATTGGCGCACATACCAAACACCAAATTGGAAAACATGGCACAAAAGACTCTGGAAATACTATCAACTGAGCTCCTTTTGCAGCTGCTTCCGCCGTCAATACACTTACTTTTTCTATAGTTGCATCCCGATCAAGAAATACAGGAGCTGCCTGAACAGCAGCCACCTTGGTTACAGGATAATTATCCATAATCTAACCCTCCATCTTCAATAAACTATTCTGCTCCTAATCCGCTATGAGCTCGTACTGATAACTCCTCATACTTCATATCCGAAACTTTATCTGCTGTAATCTTTGATACCACATAAGTAATAAAAAATCCCATAGGAATTGTTACAATACCTGGATTAGACAGCGGAAAAATGGCTTCCTTGCCCATAAATGACGGTCCTCCTACAACGGCAAATAAGGAAACAATCATGCCCCCAATAATCCCCGCCAATGCTCCCTGGGTGGTAAGCCCTCGCCAATACAAAGACAAAATAATAGTTGGCAGATTGACAGTAGCTGCAATGGAAAATGCTAATCCAGAAAGATATGCTACATTCACATTTTTCAGCAACAAAGATACCAGTATAGATACTATACCAATGGTAATAGCTGCTATACGAGCTGTACGGACCTGAGACTTGTGATCCTGTTCTCCTTTCTTCACTACCTTAAACCAGAAATCATAGGAAAAAGCAGTAGATGCTGCGATGCACAGACCAGATACTGTGGCAATAACTGTAATAAAAGCAACTGAAACAATAAATGCCATAAACAGCTCACCGGTAAAAGTACCCTGTCCACCAGCCACAAAACGTGCCAACATTGGAGTAGCAAGATTGCCACCTGGATCCATAGCCGCAATAGCGCTCTTGCCTACTAATACAGCAGCTCCCAGACCAAATATAAATGTTACCATATGGAACATCCCCATAAATGCCATAGTCCAAAGGGCACTCTTCTGAGCCTGTCTTTTGGATTTAACCGTAAACAAACGCATTAACACATGAGGCATGGCTGCTGTACCGAAGAGCAGACTAAGCCCCAAAGAATACCTTTCAATAGGATTGGACAACCACCCTCCCTGCTGAATCCACTGTGGACCAAGATCTGGGCTTTCTGCCACCGCTGCAAACAGCTGTGGTACACTAAAGTCGAAATGAGACATAGTAAGTGCAGCCAACAAATAACCAGCACCAAGTAAGAATACAGCCTTAATTGACTGAATCCAAGTAGCTGCCATCATACCTCCCAAAGAAACATAAACTATCATCAGTCCACCTACTATGAGTATGCCTGCTGTATCAGATATACCAAAAAGTATCCTGCTAAGTGCTCCCGCTGCAACCATTTGAGGAATCAGATATGCCAGGCTGATAACAAAAACTGTTACAGCCACTGCTGGCCTAATCTTGGCAGCATCCAATCTGTAGGAAACAATATCCACAAAGGTATACTTACCGGAATTGCGAATAACTTCTGCCACCAACACCAATACTACAAAAAATGATGCAAACCAACATATGGAAAATATTTCTCCATCCAAGCCATGAAAGGCTATCAGTCCAGATATTCCCAAAAACGCTGCCGAAGCCATAAACTCTCCTGCAATGGCCAAACCATTCTGCCAGCCTGGAACACTACCGCCAGCCGCATAAAAATCTTTATCCGTCTTTACCCGTTTAGCTGCCATTGCCGTTACAACTAAAGTACCGGCAATCAATACTACAAAAACTATACCAGATAGATATTCCATAATCATCACTCCCAGTTGTACGAAATTTTATCTATGCCATACTGACACCACTCATGTTTGAATGTTCATTAATGGTTTCAGCTTCTTCATTACTTTTATTTAACTCTGCAATCTCTGCAAACGAGCCAAAACTACGAATAACCTTATCCTCATAAGGGTAAACATATTTCTCAGTATACTTGGCAAATGCTATACCCAAAATACCTGTAATGGGAAATAGGCTCATTACCATCAAAAAACCTACATCTACATAGCCCACCACCGGTATCTGCCCTACAGCCTTCAAATAACTCTGCACTGTAAACAATCCCAAAAACATCAAAGTAAAAAATCCTAACAATGGCACTGTAAATCTCAGTCTGTTATATTTAGCCTTATAAAAACATTCTGATGTAAATGCCTTATGCCATTTACTATCCATACCAAATTTTTCGAGGTTTACTGCTGTATCTTTCATTGTAATCATCCTTCCCGCTAAAACACAAACAACAGATATAAACAGAAAAACGCTGCCAGCTAGTAACTAGCCAACAGCGTCATTGCTTGAGGTATGCTTATTTCTGTTTATGACCATATTATACGCACAGAATAGACACATGTCCAATATATATTTTTTTATAATTCATAACAATATTGTTATGAATTATATTCAATTATCCTTCTTCGCTTGTACCGCCAATTTTCTAAAGAAATTTATCAAATATTTTTTGAAATCTTGTACCAAAGGAGTAGCATATCCATTAGGCCTAAGGTGAAGATAGATATATCTGAAGCAAGCGTGTCCCTCTATAGGAACTAAGCTAAATTCCTCCTCTGATACCTCTTTCCAGGTAATAATTGGATTGAATACTATGCCCAACCCCAAGCTCAACATTCCCCTAAGGGTAGCTGGATTGTCGCTAGTCAATACAATATGTGGCTCAAAACCAGCTTTATGGCAATAAAATGTAGCAATTTCATTCATGCTACTGCCCTTTTGCATACCTAAAAATGATTCCCCTGCAACCTCCTCCAACCTGATTGACTTGCGTGCTGCTAGGGGATGATTCCGTGGCATGGCGAGACATATCTCCTCTTTTAAAACACAAATACTAAATTTATCTTCCTGTAGCTCCATACCAGCATCCAAACAGATATCCCATGGCTGCTGCATATTTTCCAGAGCTTCGTTTTGTATAATTACAAATCTTGCCTCAGGATGTACTCTATTGAAACCCGAAATTATTTCTGGCAAAAACTTAGAAGCTACCTTGACCATCATGGTAATAGTCACATCCTGTTGTCTACCATTAGAGTATGACAACTCACGCTTCATATCCTTGAATTGGTTGAAAATATTTTGTGTATACTTCAGTAAAATCTGACCATTTTTATTTAAAATTAAGTTTCGTCCTCGCCGATCAAACAGACTGCACCCTAACTCATTTTCTAGGCCCTTAATAAGCCGGCTTAATGCCGACTGGGCTACATGCAGTTCCGCCGCGGCCCTAGTCATGTGCTGATATTTAGCTACCTCCAGGAAATATTGCAAATGCTGCAACTCCATGTTCATTCCCCCCAGCTATCAGTATAGCATAATTCAACGTCCCACGTAATATTAAGAATAAGAACCAAGCTTACCCATCTAGCCCCCGCCCAGTGCTGAAATTCTGCATTGTAGGCATGAGCACTATGGGCGGCGCAGTCCTATTATTTGGCGTATAAATATAGATATGCCCAAAGAAACTTATACAAAGCTCATAAACTAAAAAAGCTCGAATTTGAGAAAATACTCAAATTCGAGCTTTTTTATAAACATCAACTGTTTTTAAGCTAGTGTTGTCCCAGCCTTGTCTAATACCATTTATTTTGCCTTAAATGGCTCTGGCTTTTCTGCAGACAGTCCGTAATGATAGAGGATTGCCTGGATGATTCTCTGGGATGCTTTGCCGTCGCCATATGGATTGCAGGCCTCAGACATACGACTGTATTCCTGCTGGTTGGTGAGAAGCTCCTTGGCCTCTTTGTACACTACATCCTTATCTGTACCAATAAGCTTCACAGTGCCGGCTTCTACGGCCTCTGGACGCTCTGTAGTGTCTCTCAGCACCAATACAGGCTTACCCAATGCTGGAGCTTCCTCCTGTACGCCACCGGAATCGGTGAGAATCAAATGAGAGCGATGCATCAGGTTGGCAAATGGCTCATAGTCCAGTGGGTCCACCAGATGTACCTTGGCCAATCCACCCAGCTCCTGATTAACTACCTCACGAACCTTTGGATTCTTGTGTACAGGGAAAACAATCTCCACATTCTCAAACTCATCAATCAGATGACGAAGAGCCTGATATACATGGCGCATTGGTTCACCCAGATTCTCGCGGCGGTGGGTGGTAACTAATATAATTCTCTTATTCTTGAAGTCAATCCCCTGCAGCACCTGGTCCTCAAACTGGAAATCATCATTAACAGTCTTGTGAAGGGCATCAATAACAGTGTTGCCGGTAACAAAAATCTTTTCCCCATCTACAGCCTCAGACAGCAGATTGTGCTGAGAAGTCTCAGTAGGTGCAAAATGCAAATCTGCAATGGAGCCTGTCAGCTTGCGGTTCATTTCCTCTGGGAAAGGTGAATATTTATTGTAGGTTCTCAGGCCTGCCTCTACATGGCCAACGGAAGTCTGATGATAGTAGGAGGCCAATGCCCCAGCAAAGGTAGTGGTGGTATCACCATGTACCAGAACAATATCTGGCTTTTCCTCCTGCAATACCTTATCCAAGCCCATCATGGCACGACTGGTAATATCAAACAAGGTCTGGCCTGCTGCCATAATGTCCAAATCGTGATCTGGCTTGATGTCAAACAGGTTCAGTACCTGATCCAGCATCTCTCTATGCTGGGCAGTTACTGTTACTACCGGTACAATCTTGTCAGGATGCTTTGCTAGCTCCAGCACTACAGGCGCCATCTTGATTGCCTCAGGACGGGTGCCAAATACAGTCATGACCTTAATCTTTTTAGCCATCATAAACCCCTCTCTACAGAATTAATTCGTCTTAAGCCGGAAAATGCCCAGCTTTCTTGCTCCCAAAAATACCACCAGCAGTACGCATACCACAATCACAATGGACATACCGCCTGAAACCTCATTGAGAGCTACCGCACTCAGTCCCAGCAAGGCACTGATTACATACATTAACAATACTGCCTGTCTCTGACTAAAGCCCAAATCCAACAAACGATGGTGAAGATGTCCCTTGTCTGGCTTGAAGATAGGCACACCGCCTCTATAACGACGGATAATGGCAAAGGTTGTATCCATAATAGGCAAGCCCAAGGCTAGAATAGGAACAATCAAAGCAATGGTAGCAGTGCACTTAACCGCACCAATAACAGAAATTCCCGCCAATATAAAGCCTAAGAACATACTGCCTGTATCACCCATAAAAATCTTGGCTGGGTTAAAATTGTAGCGCAGGAAGCCCAGAGCCGCACCAGCCAAGGCTGCCGTAAACAGGGCCACAATCATAACATCCTCCTGGAGAGCCACCAGCATAATGGTGATGGAGGCAATAGTGGATACACCAGCAGCCAGACCATCCAAGCCATCAATAAGGTTTACGGTGTTGGTTAGGCCTACAATCCAGAAAACCGTTGCTGGCGCAGCCAGATATTCCAGATATAGATAATCTCCAAAAGGATCTGTAATTACATCAATGCGCACATCAAAATAAACTACCACACAGGCTGCCAGAATCTGTCCCAACAGCTTTACCTTAGCTGGCAGATTCTTGTAATCATCAATCAAGCCAATAATTACAATCAAGGTACCCCCCAGCAATAAACCGATAACGCCGTTGGCTACCTCCTGAGTCAGCTCTGCAAAATTTAACATGGCCAGAATTGCAGCCATAAAGCCGCAATAGATTGCCAAACCGCCGATTCGAGGCATAGGCCCCTTGTGAACCTTACGAGCATCCGGGGCATCCATAGCACCGGTTTTAGCTGCCAGCACAATTACTGCGGGAGTAGCAATCAGGGCTACAAACAGTGCTATCAAAAATGCCCAAATATAATTTGGCATGAACATTCACCCACTTTCTCAAACACCAATTTTACCCCAGCTGGCTATAACTGTCAATAAAAATCACCGAATCTCCTCCGGAGTAGTTTCCACTACTGAGCCATCTGTTTCCAGATAAATAACCTTCTTCAACATTGCATTCCGCAACATACGACGACACAGAAGGCAGGGCTTGCCTGAAGCCAGTGTGCCATCAGCATTGTAACCTACAATATAGGCTGTTGCTCCTTGCATTTTATTGGGATCTGCATTGATAATAGCATTCTGCTCTGCATGAACAGCTACACATAATTCATAATTCTGTCCCTTGGGCACGTGGAGTCTTTCCCGCTCACACATACCTGTATCAATGCAATTAGCTTCCCCTCTAGGGGCGCCATTGTAACCTGTGCTTATAATAATCTTGTCCTTGACAATAATAGCTCCATAGCGACGGCGCAAACAAGTGGAACGCCGGCCTACAGCCTTGGCAATATCCAGAAAATATTCATTCCATTCAGGCCGCTTTTGTGGCTCTGCCATAAAATAACCCCCTATATACACATTCTACTGCTTTGCCTTTACATAACGGCGGGCCAGTATCAAGGCTGCCAAATCATCCACCGGCTTTGGCGGTATCAGCATGCCATGAGGTATCAGTCGTCTCCATCCCTTGGGAGGATAGATGCGCCAATACTCCTCTTTGGCCTCATCGGTGGTTCTATATTCATCTACCACCTGCAGCTTAACCTCTGGCAGACTCTGACCAACTCTTGCCCCAGCCTCCTTGCTGGTGGTGCCATTGCCCATAACCAAAGTAGAAAAGCCATATTTTCCCTGCAATTGTTTCAACTGCTCCTCTAGCTGAACCGTAGCAACAATTTCGTGGTATAGACAGCCTCCCTGACTATCCACCACCGCCAAACCGCATTTATCACGGCCTGGATCCAGACCGCAGACTAATTCCTCATTCCTATTCATGGCAGTGCTCCTGTCCCCAGAAGCTTCAGCTTAATACGGAGAGGCCCTACAATATCTGTGATTCCATCGGCAAAGGCAGAAATAACAGCCTTGCCGTTGCTATGCTGCAGCTGATTCATAATATTGTATATCTGCTGAGAGTCTATAACCCCTACAGAGCCGTTCAGAGTGTCCGGCACCATGCCATCCTCCTTGGCCTGATGATTTACCTTGCTAAGGAAGCTGGTTAGTACGCTTTGCAGCTCTGCTGTACTGTCTGGATTAAAGGTAATATTCTGATCTGTAATCAACTGACCATCTGTGTAAACAGTTTTATTCTGGAATATTTTCAGGTTGGTGGCTACCGCCTCTCCCTGAATCAAATTGCCAGCAGCCACAATCCGTACTACATATTCTCCCTCGTGAGTGGAAATATATTTAGCTGCCTCATCAAATTCCGGCTGATAAATCCAAACATCCTTGTTCTGGTCGGCAATATCCCCTCCCAGCTTGCGGCTCACCGTATATCTAGCCATCTCCAAAAGTCTAGCTAAATCTGTGTGTATATCATCCAAGGAGCTTTTCCCCTTGATTACCCCGCTGGCCAGAGTCTCTCCAGCCTGAAAAGCAATAGATCCCTCCCGCATTATCTTAATGCCAGTGGTCAGCTCTCTATTAATCTGATAAAGCTCTGAATTACTCTTGCTTAGCCGCTCATTGCCCTCCTCCAGAATATCATTTATTCTGGTAAGTTTATCGCTTTTAGCTACCAATTCCTGATTATTGGCTGTTAACAACTGATTGGCATTTTCCAAATGACCATTGATGCTTTGCAGCTCACTGCTGCGTTCCTCCAACTGTTCCTTTTGCTGCTGCAGGCCCACCAGTTCCTGTTTGGTGGCTCCCAGCTCGCTTTTTATCTTGTCCTGCTCCGCCTTAGCCATAGCCAGTTGAGCCGAAGCCTCTGCCAAATCATTTCTGGCCTGCTGCATATTCTGATTCAGCTTTTCCATGCCAAAAAGAGCTGTCCGCACATTTTTGGACATAATAGTCATAACTCCCAGAGTAGTAGTTGTAATCAGAATACCTGTCACAATTGTTACCAATATGGATGTATGCTTAGGCCGCAATCCCAGGATGGTCATTTTCTTTTTGCCAACCTTGGAGCCAATTCTATCACCGATAAAAGCGATGGCTCCTCCTGTGATTACTAGAACCAGTATCAATACCACGCCATACACCTTAGAGCCACCTCTTTTCTCTCTTCTCTGTCAAAAAAACACATTCTATTTGGACATACGGCGCATAAGATAACCGCCTGCCAAAAGGCCAATAATATTAGGCAGCCAAACCGCCAGCATAGGATTAAGAATACCTCCCTGGGCAATGGCGCCTGCCATAGTCATCAAACTGTAATATATAAAGATAATGATTATGCTCATAACAAAGCCCATAGATGAACTGTTACGATTTGGCTGCATACCCAATGGCACACCTACCAAGGTAAAAATAAGGCTGGCCATAGGTATAGTTACACGCTGATGCAGCTCTGTTTCCAGCTTGTTGGTATTTACATACTGGGACTTCATAATGCTAATCTGTTCTCCCAGTTCTTTCATGGTCATCTGCTCAGGCTTCTTTTGACTCTGCACAATCTGCTTAGGACTTTCATTTATCGGCAATACCTGAGTATCAAACTTCATGGTATGCTGACTCTGCCCGTTGGTCACATCATAAATCATGCCATTATGCATGGTCCACATATTGTCCTTCCACTCTGCAGATTCGGCATTTTCCACGTGCTTCAACTCACCATTTTCAAAAGACTGCATGGCAATCCCTTCCATGGTATTGGTATCAGCCACAAACTGACGGGCATAAACCAGCTTCTCGATTTTGCCCTCCTTGATTTCCTTAATGATGATATGCTCCTGGGACTGAGGGGACAAATTTCCCTTTATCTCATACTCCAATACATTGCTATAGGCTTGATTGGACCAAGGAACAACATATTCATTAAACAAAACAGCAAAAATACTAACACAAGCTCCTAAAACAATGGCAGGAAAAGCGATTCTATAGAAGCTGATACCGCAGGATTTCATAGCTGTTATTTCACTGTTGCCAGACAAACGGCCTATAGTCAGCAGACTGGCCAGCAGCATAGACATAGGAAAAGTCCAGATAATAACCCCTGGCAGGCTCAGAACAAAAATCTTTAGTACAGAGGGCACCGAAGCACCATATTCTGTAATGTACTGGGCGATGCGGAACAGGGTGCCTGAGCCGATAAATACAGCCGAAAAGGCACAGATACCAAAAATAAAGGTCTTAAAGACCTCTTTGAATATATATTTGTCCAAAATATGAATCCGCATTTAATCTTCCCCTATAGCTTAGTATTGTTACCAATATAATATTTAATGGCCATTGGATCGTTGAGCACTGTGTCAACATCACCCTCAACCAAAATCTTTCCTGCATTCATTATATAGGCTCTATCTACAATACGCAATGTTTCTACAACATTGTGGTCTGTTATCAATATGCCCATGCCCCGCTCCCGCAGATAGCTGATAATGCCCTGAATATCTGCTACAGCAATTGGATCTACACCGGCGAAAGGCTCATCCAGCAAAATGAACTTTGGCTCCAAAGCCAGACAACGGGCAATCTCCACCCGCCGACGTTCACCACCAGATAGTTCTGAGCCTAATCTCTCCCTTACATGGCTGACATGGAATTCCTCTAAGAGATCATCCAGCTTCTTTTTTTTGGCCGCAGCATCCATTTCGTCCACATATTCCAAAATGGACATAATATTTTCTTCTACCGTAAGATTGCGGAAGATAGAAGCCTCCTGAGCCAAATAGCTGATGCCCAGCCGAGCTCTTTTGTACATAGGCATTTTGCCAATATCTATGTCAGACAGCATTACCTGACCAGAGGTAGGCTTCTCCAAGCCTACAATCATGTAGAAAGTAGTGGTCTTGCCGGCGCCATTGGCTCCTAAAAGCCCCACAATTTCACCCTTGTCCACACGCAAGGAAACACCATCTACCACATTGCGATGCTTGAAGGTCTTTACTAAATTTTTTACTTGAATATGCACCTGGCAATTCCCCCAAAATCCTGATTATTGTTATAGCCTTTGACTGAGCCTAAACTATAACAGCATATTTTTCTCTGAAATGTTACTCAGTAACCTTTGCTTGTCCATCCTTGGCCAACAAAATAGTCAGCTGATTGCTTTTCAGGGTGTTATTGTACTGTACCGCCCAGGCATTGCCTGTCAGCACAGCCTTGCCCTGCTCTAAACCGTAGTAATTCAGCAAATCGCCTCCAGCCTCCATATCATTAGGCTGGCTTACTACATGAACATTGCCCCGGCCAATAAGATGCTCATCCTTGAGATAGCCTTCCATTTCGTCAGCCGTAAATACACCATCCTTGGAGGTAATAGTGCCCCCCTGACGAATCAGCACATAATCCTGTGGCTGGAAATATTCCACAATAGGCCCGCTAAAGGTCTTGTCCTCCATTGTACCATATACATCGCCAGTAGCCACCATATGCTGCTGAGCATCACTGGTAACCTTCTGGGCTGTTACCCGCATATTCTTGGCAGACTGAACAGCAATTACATTGCCCTCCACGCTGCCTTCCTTGGTTTTGGAGTTATACTGAGCCTGCTGGCCTGTTACCTTTAAATCTCCCTGAACCATCAATACATCTCCGGTGGCTGTTACCACACCGGTAGCCATGTCGTATTCTACACTATCTGCATCCAGAGAGGTAGGCTCTCCAGCAGCAAAGATAGTACCTGTGGCAATTATACCAGACAAGGCTGCCATAGCCAAAGCCTTGGCTAAAGTTCTTTTATAAAACATTATTTATTCCCCTTTTCCAAATGGGCATGACCAATAATCTTGAATTTGTTGAAGCCATCTAAGGATTCAATTCTATCCCCCTTGGCCTTTACTGCATCAGAATCCCTCTGCAGCTCTGCATTGCCAATCAGGGCCAATTGATTTTCCTTGGCCTTCCATTCCAGTCTATCTGCTCTAAGATGGGCACCATCGGTGCTATCACCCTTAATACCGCCCTCTACGGTCAGGAATTTATCCTTGGCCTTGTAATTTGCCTTGGGGGCTGTAACATGAAGGGTACGGCCATCCTCTGTGTAGAATTTGGCATCCATATTTGTGATACTGGCATCCTGGGTGTCAATATCCACCTCCATTGATTCAGCTGTCAGCTCCCACAACTTTCTACCATCCTTTTCCTCAGTAATGGTATTGCCATTGTAGGTCATAACCCGCTTCTCCAAAGGCGACGCATCGTCGGCAGGCTGAGGGACGGTATGAATCGTCCAATAGCAAAGGGCTGCCAAGGCTGCCACCACAATGCCTATGAGAATTTTATGCGTTTTGGTCATTCTGTACTACCTCTGTCTTTACGGTATGATGCTTGATTTTCTGCTGCTCAGGCTTGGTATTCCAGCGTTTTTGGAACCAAAGCCATTGAGTCGGATTATCCAGTATCTTCTTCTCCAAAATCTTGGTCATCTTGTAGGTAAGATTATACAAATCCTTGTCGGAATCTCCTGTATCCTCATAGCGAAGTATCTCGCCAATTTCTACCCGGTGATGGCCATCTGGCTGACGGATAATAAAGGCTGGCACCACTGGTGAATTGAATTTCTTGGCAAATACGGCGGCTCCCATAGGAGTAGAGGCTGTCTTACCCAAAAACTCAATAAAGGCGCCTCCCGGTCCAGCATCCTGATCTGCCAAAAAGCCTAGTATCTTACCCTTTTTCAGAGCCTTGGCTGCTGACAAAAGCTCACTGGTACCTCGGGAGAATATCTCCACATTAATTCTGGAGCGCAGCTCATCTAAGGCATGGGTATAATCCATATTAGGCTGAGGCTTGGCAATAGCTGTTACCGGCATATCATTCATGGTAAAGGAAGCAGAAAGCCACTCCCAATTTCCTACATGGCCAGTCAGCACTACCACTCCCCGCTTTTCAGCCAAGGCCCGCTCCATAATCTCCAAATGATCTATCTCTATGTATTTGGAAAAATTCTTCTTGTTCAGGGCCGGCATATAGAGAACCTCCATAAAATTCCGTCCCATATTGATAAAGGAAAGCCGTACCAGCTTCTCAGCCTCCTGCTGGGAAATCTGCAGGGATTCCTTCATTTGCTTTATTGCTAAATTTCGCTGTTTCTTTATAAGCTTGTAGTACAACACCCCTAAGCCCTTGCCCAATACCATTAGCCAGCTATGAGGCATTCTGCATACAATCCAGCTCATCAGCATAAGTAAATTATATACCATTATACTCCTCCGCAACAATAGGATATATTGGAATTATCCCATTTCGGACTTTTAGTCATAAGATTTATTCTAAACAACACATCTGAATTGGGGCTGAAAGCCTTATTGGGCATAATTGGGTACTGATTTATTGCCTGCAAAGGCATCCACCAGCTGCTGCCACTTGCCCTGTGTCTTAAGAATCAACTCTGCAATATCCCGGACAACGCCATTGCCCCCATCACGGCCAGAAATCACATGGGAAATTTTCTTTACTTCAGGCTGAGCATCGCCGGCACAGCAAGCCAAGCCTGCCTGCATCAGCAGGGACAAATCATTTAAATCATCCCCCACATAAGCAATTTCCCTATTGGTTAGACCAGTTTCTTCCTTGATTTTTTGCCAAGCCTCCCGCTTATCCTTAACGCCTTGCCATACGCTGTCAATCTTGAGTTCGGCAGCTCGATGCTCTACGATTTCAGACTTACGGCCCGTAATAATGGCAGTTTTAATACCAGCTTTATGGAGCATGGTTATACCCATGCCGTCCTTCACAGAAAATTCCTTAATGGCTTCCCCTTCCGACCCAATATAGATACGGCCATCGGTCATGGTGCCATCTACATCCATTACCACCATGCGAATTCTAGCGGCTCTTTCCAATGCATCTGCTCTAAATTCCATTTTAGACAACTCCCTGTCTCAACAAATCAGTCAAATGAACAATACCAATAGGCTGGCCTGCTTCATCAATAACCGGCAACACCGTAATAGGTCTAGGCTTGTGCTTCTCCATAACGGAAAGAGCCTCTGCGGCCAGCTTGTCCTTGGTAATGGTCTGAGGTGCCTTGGTCATCATATTTTCTACAGCCTCGTTCAGGAACTGACTGCCCTTGGCCAAGCCACGGCGAATATCTCCATCAGTTACCAAGCCGATAAATTTGCCATTTTCATCCACAACAGAAGTAGCTCCCAGCCCCTTGTCCGTCATCATAAACAAAGCTTCCTGGGCTGTATGGCCACAGTGGATAATTGGATTATCCTCACCGCTATGCATAACATTCTCTACAGTCAGCAGCAGCTTTCTGCCCAAGGAGCCACCAGGATGGAACAGGGCAAAATCCTGCTTGGTGAAATTCCGAGCTTCTAAAAGAGCCACCGTAATGGCATCACCCATAGCCAAAGTGGCAGTAGTGCTGGCAGTTGGTGCCAATCCCAAAGGACAGGCCTCCCGCTCCACAGCAATATTCACAAAATAATCTGCATTGCGGCCCAAAGCAGATTCCCTGCGGCCGCACATGGCAATAATCTTAGCACCAATGCGCTTGATAATAGGCAGAATATTTACCACCTCTGTGCTTTCACCGCTATTGGATATAGCAATAACCACATCATCCGCCGTAACCATACCCAAATCCCCATGAAAAGCCTCTGCTGGATGCATAAAGAAAGCCGGGGTACCTGTGCTGGCCAAGCTGGCAGCAATCTTTCTGCCTATGTGGCCAGACTTGCCCATGCCGGTTACTACCACTCTGGCATGACAATCCAAAATGCAATTTACAGCAGCCACAAATTCGTCATCTATACGCTCAATCAGCTTGGTAACAGAAGCCGCTTCTATTTTCAAAGTTTCAATAGCTGAATCCTTAATCATATATTTCCCCTCTAGTTGCTAATTACTTCAAATGCTTGCGAACAACCTCGTGAATAGCCAGGGCATCCTTCAACAAATCCTCCAGCTTGTCCAGATAAACCATATTTGGCCCATCACAAAGAGCCTCCTCTGGATTGTCATGAACCTCCATAAAGAGGGCATCCACCCCAGCACCAACAGCAGCCCGTACCAGATTAGGCACAAACTCTCTATTGCCAGCAGAGCAGGTTCCTGCACCACCTGGCAGCTGTACGCTATGGGTGCCATCAAATACTACTGGATAGCCAAAGGAACGCATAATAGGGAAGGTTCTCATATCCACAACCAGATTATTGTAACCGAAAGAAGCACCACGCTCTGTAAGAAGAATCTGAGAACAACCGCCCTCATGGAGCTTGTCTACTACATTCCGCATATCTCCAGGTGCCATAAACTGGCCTTTCTTTACATTAACCACAGCACCACTCTGAGCTGCTGCGTAAAGAAGGTCGGTCTGACGGCAGAGAAACGCTGGAATCTGAATAATATCTGCCACCTTGGCTACAGGCTCAATCTGCTCCTCAGTATGTACATCTGTGACAATTGGCACCTGCAATTCATCCTTAATGGTCTGCAGCATTTCCAAGCCCTTTTTCAGGCCTGGACCACGGAAGCCATTAAAAGAGGAACGATTGGCCTTATCAAAGGAAGCCTTGAATACATAAGGAATACCCAAACGTCCAGTAATTTCCTTGATAGTTCTGCCGATCAGCAGACATCTGTCCAAGCCCTCCAAAACACAGGGGCCTGCCAAAAGGGCCAAAGGCTGTCCATTACCTATTGAAAAATTTCCTACCTGTACAGTATTCATAATATACCACCCTTCCTCAGCATTAAAGCCGTTCCTTATACAATCTATTTACTTCTACCAAATCCTCAGGAGTATCCACTCCTACGAAATGAAAATCTGTAGCAATTACCTTGATTTTGTAGCCGTTTTCCAAGGCCCTAAGCTGTTCCAGAGATTCTGTCTGCTCCAGCTGGGTAGGTGCCATCTTGGCATAATTCAGCAGGAAATCCCGCTTGTAGGCATAAATGCCAATATGCTTATACACTACAGCGCCGGTGTTTTCCCTTGGATATGGCAACAGGGAACGAGAAAAATATAAAGCATAGCCCTTTTTATCCGTAACCACCTTTACATTGTTAGGATTCTTCATTTCCTCCACATCAGTCATAGGTGATTTCACAGTGGCCATCTGCAGCTCTGGATCATCGTCAAAGGCTGCTGCTAGTGCATCAATCAGGGCTGGCTCAATTAGTGGCTCATCTCCCTGTACATTGATAATCAGCTCTGCCTCTGGGTGAGCTGCTGCCACCTCGGCCAGTCTGTCAGTACCGGTAGGATGATCTTTGGCTGTCATCATAGCCTTTCCACCATGAGCTGCCAGTGCATCATAGACTCTCTCATCATCTACGGCAGCAATAACCCCAGACAAGCGCTTGGCCTTGGAGGCCTGCTCATATACCCTGACTATCATAGGCTTGCCTGCTATATCAGCCAGAGGCTTGCCAGGCAATCTGGTGGAAGCATATCTGGCAGGAATTACACATAATGTATTCATTTCTGTTCTGACCTCCTGAAAAAATCATCTATACGCTGCTTGAGGAGCTGGTCAATCTGCTTGCCCTCATCCTGCATTACCACCTCTACGGTAATGACATAGATAGGCAGATTGCCTTCCTTTTCTGGCAGGCGAGGCAGCTTTACAGCATCCTTCTCAGTGGTTGCAATGGCTTCAGCCCCCTCACGAATGGCCTGATCCATAGCATCCTGAATTTCTTCCAAAGTGTATTCGTGATGATCTGGGAAGCGGAAGCTTTCTATTACCTCTGCCCCAGAGTTACACAAGGTCTGCTCAAAGGAAGCAGGATTGCCGATAGCTGATAGGGCAATAATCTTTTTGCCCTTGATAATATCAATAGGGGAACCCTCGCTGGCAATATTCTTTACCCATTCCCCCAGCTCAATACAAGCCTGAGGCTGGTGAATACTTTCCACAACTACAGGGTTCTTGCCGTATTCATCAATTTTTTTGCGAATATAAGCAATGGAGCCTGGCTCCGCCTGATCCACCTTGGTTAAAAGGCACACATCGGCTCTGCTAAGATGGGATAATGGCTCCCGCAGGGTACCTCGTGGCAAAATATGTCCATTGCCAAAGACATTTACTGCATCTATCAGCACTACATCCAAATTTCGCTTCAACTGCCAATGCTGATAGCCATCATCCAAAATAGCCACCTGTGCCCCAAAATGTTCTACTGCATACTGGCCGGTTTTGGCTCTCTCAGGGCCAATCAGCACAGGCACATTAGGCAAATGCTTGGCCAGCATAAAGGCCTCATCCCCAGCTGTAGCAGCGTCCATCTTTAACTCATGGCCATCGGAAACCACGCCGATTTCACCTTGCCATTTGGCTCGATAGCCTCGATTCAAAATAACTACCTTGTAGCCCATATCCCGAATAGCCTTAGCCAATCTCTGAGCTGTTGGGGTTTTGCCAGTACCGCCTACCGTAATATTACCCAGGCTGATAACATAGCAATCCAGCTTTTTCCTGGTCAATAAACCGCTTTTGTAACAGCTTAGCTTAATATTCAGCAAAAAGCCATAAATATAGGCACAGCCGTGCAAAAACGCCACCATTGCCTTTAAGCCTAAGCCCTTTGGCTCCTTGCAATGTATCAGCTGCATGAAATAGGTCTGGAAATTCTCCAGCTTATCTATAGCCTTTACCTTGTCTTTGGCCTCACAGCGATTCAGCAAATCGTGAAGTATCACTGCTGTTCTACGAGCTGCACCGCGATTTTCCTCACAGATTTTCAGGGTTTCCTGCTCCATCCTTCTTCTTTCTGCCACATTGACAAAAAGCTCTGAAGCCGCCTTAATCAGCTCATCCTGATTCTGTACCGTAACCACCGCCTTGCGGTTGGAGAAAAGAATATGGGTATCCTTGAAATTAAACATATTAGGGCCTACAATAATAGCCTTGCCATGAGCTGCCGGCTCCAAAATATTGTGGCCGCCATGAGGTATTAAGCTTCCTCCTACGAAAATAACATCGCCAATGCTATATACCTTTCCCAGCTCTCCGATGGTATTGAGAAGAACCACATCATGTCCCTGAGCTGGCTTTTCCTGCAACTGGGTTCTAGTGGCAGAGGTAAAGCCTCGCTGCTGGCACATATCTTGAATAGCGCCTGTACGCAGCACGGCTCTAGGAGCAATTACCAGCCGGGCCTTGGGATGAGTCTTACGGATTTCTCCAAAGGCAGCCAATATCTGCTCCTCCTCCCCCTTATGGGTGGAGCCAGCCAGAAAAATACCATCATTGTCCTCCAACCCCAGTTCCTTAATCAGCTGCTGCTTTTCCTCAGCGCTGACATTGGTATAGGTCTGGTCAAATTTGGTATTGCCAGTAACAGTAACCAAATCCTTGCTAGCCCCTAGACGGAGAATGTTCTCTGCATCTACAGAGGACTGCATGGCAAAATATTTGATGGTATCCAGCATATCATACCAAATACTGTGCAGGTAACGATATCTGGATACGCTTTTTTCACTAATACGGCCATTTACCATCATAACTGGAATGTCCAGCTTTTTGGCAGCCCGAAGGAAATTTGGCCAAAGCTCAGTTTCCACAGGCATAAATACCCTTGGACGCACCTTGTAAAGCAAATGGGCAGAAAGCCAAGGCAAATCGAAAGGAAAATGAATGATGCTATCTGCATCCTTTATAATCCGATTGGCCATTTCGTAACCGCTATTGGTAAAAACAGACACCAAAATAGGGGTATTGGGAAATTCCCGACGAAATTCCTTAATAAGGGGGCTGGCCGCCACAATCTCTCCTACTGAAGCCGCATGAACCCATATACAATTTTTGCGGGCAACCTTATCAAGGGCATGCTTAGGCAAAAATCCCAGCTGCTGCTTTATTCTATTAACAAAGCCCTTTTCCCTAATGGCCCGCAGGCAGAAGGCCGGTATCATCAAGATAACCACCAATACTGCTGCTACATTATATAATAGTCGCATAAAAGCGTCTCCTTATCCTTCTTGGTTCTGACGGAACTGAATGTTGTACAGATTGCTGTACAAGCCACCTGCCGCTAACAGCTCCTCATGTGTACCATGCTCCCGCAGATGTCCATTTTCCACTACAAAAATCTGATCTGCATTAAATATAGTAGAAAGACGATGGGCAATTACAAAGGAGGTTCTGCCCACCATCAGATTATCCAAGGCATCCTGCACAATCTTTTCACTTTCAGTATCCAGTGCAGAAGTAGCCTCGTCCAAAATCAAAACTCTTGGATTCTTGAGAATTGCTCTAGCAATAGCCAGACGCTGGCGCTGACCACCGGAAAGATTCAAGCCACGCTCTCCCAGCTTGGTATCGTATCCCTCTGGCAGTTCCTTGATAAATTCCTCCGCATTGGCGGCCTTGGCAGCTTCAATAACCTCTTCATCGGTAGCCTCCAAACGGCCATAGCGGATATTTTCCATTACCGTGGTGCTGAACAGCATGGTTTCCTGGGGCACCAGACCGATCTGCTCCCGCAGGGAATCTGCTGTTACCTGCCGAATATCATGATCATCAATGGTAATCACACCGGAATCCACATCATAGAAGCGAGGAATCAGATTAGCAATGGTGGATTTACCACTACCACTAGGGCCTACCAAAGCAATCATCTGTCCTGGCTCCGCCTTCAGGGATATGTGCTCCAAAGCAGGCTGTCCGTCCTTGTAGGAGAAGGTAACATCCTTAAACTCCACCTTGCCCTTAATAGGAGGCAAAGGCTGAGCTCCCGGCACATCGGTAATCTTTTCATCCAAATCCATAACAGCAAAAACACGATCTGCTGCAGCCATAGCCTTCTGAATAGCTGCATATACCTTGGACAGGCGCTTAACAGGGTTGGCCAAGTTGACAGCATAGGTTAAGAAAGCTACCAGCTCACCGGCAGTAATAACTTCGTTTACAACCTCATAGCCACCAAACCAGACAATAAAGGTAACGGCAATAGCTGCCAAAAACTCTACCGTTGGAGTCAGCAGACTGCTTAGCTTAACATTCTTCATAGCAGCCTGGAAATTACGCCAGTTCTGCTCCTCAAAACGCTTAGTTTCGTAAGATTCCCGCACAAAGGACTTTACCACTCTAATGGCAGAAATGCTTTCCTGCAGCAGGGAGGTAATCTCCGCCGCCCGCTCCTGAATTACGGTACTGGAACGCTTCAGCTTCCGACCAAATATTTTCATGGCAATAGCCACCAACGGAATAGTCATCAAAGTCAGCAGGCTAAGCTTCCAATCCAGATAAAGCATCATAGCTAGAGAACCTATGAGAATAGAACTTTCTGTTACCAGCTCAATAAGATTATCCACAATGGCACTTTGCATGACAGCCACATCGTTGGTAATATAGCTCATTACCGTACCAGTCTGCTGCTTATCATAATAGGACAGAGGCATCCGCTGGAACTTACGGAACAACACGCTGCGAACATCAATAATTACCCGCTGGCCTACATAGGAAACCAAATAGCTTTGACCGTAATAAAATACACCGCGGGTAAACATTACTACCAGAATGCCAGTAGCAATCAGATTCAGCATTACCATATCCTTAGACATTAAAACATCATCAATCATATCCTTAATAATCCAAGGCAGGTACAGATTGGCTCCTGCTGCCATAATAATACACACCACAGCCAAAGCCAGTCGTCTGGTATACGGCTTGATATATGCTAACAATCGCATGTAATTCTTCATCTAATGTCCTCCGTCCTGCTGTACTTCTCGGCAGCTGCCACAATGCGCTGAGCCACTCTAGCTGTTGCCCCAGGAGCACCTAGCTTGGCCACAGCCTCCTGCAATCCCTGTAAAACCTGCTCCTTGTAACCAGATTCTGCATAGAAACGGCGAGCAGCCTCATATACCTTGGGGCCAGTAACCTGATCCTGCAGCAGCTCCTGCTGTACAGCCCTGCCAGCCAATATATTAGGCAGGGTAAAATTATCTATCTTCACCAGCATTTTGCCAATTGTGTAGCTAAGGGGAGCCATGCGGTACAAAGCCACACAGGGCAATCCCATAATAGCTGCTTCCAATACCACCGTACCAGAGGTGGCAATAGCAAAGCTGCCAATATTCATCAAATCGTAGTTTTTGTCATGGGTAAAATGAATGTCCACAGTATGTTCCGCCGCCATAGCAGCCAATACTCCTTCATCTATACCAGAAGCCACCGGTACATAAAATCTTAACTGGGGACGTTCCTTAGCCAGAAGCTCCGCTGCCTCCAGCATAGTAGGAAACAGGCCCTGAATCTCCTGCTTTCTACTGCCTGGCAAAAGCAATACTGGCTCTCCATCAGCAGGCACCTGAAAATATTCTCTGGCCTCTGACACAGTCATAGTTGATTTTACCATATCAATTAGGGGATTTCCCTGAAAGCTTATATTTGCCCCTGCCGCCTGATATACAGGCAATTCAAAGGGAAAGATTGCTGCCAGCTCATTCGCCAGGGCGGCACATTTTTTGGCTCTGCCTTTCCGCCAGGCCCAAGCAGAGGGGGGAATGTAGGAAAAAACCGGAATCCCCATTTTGCGGGCCTTGGCAGCCAAACGCCAGTTAAAATCCGGATAGTCAATGAGTACCAACAAATCAGGCTTTTCCTCCGCCATAAAATTTGTTAGCTTTTTCAGCAGGTCAAAAATTCTGGATAGATTTTTGATAACCTCCCATACTCCCATTATACTATATTCCCGCATATCTGCACATAGGCGGACACCAGCTTCTGCCATTTTAGGGCCGCCAAAGCCGATAAGCTCTGCCTCTGGCTTTAGCTGATGAATAGCCTTGGCCAATCCTTCTCCGTGGAGATCTCCGGAAGCCTCTCCGGCTGACAACATAATCTTCATACAATCCCTCAAAAAAACACACAAAAGACGCGAGAATACAAAGCTGCATCCACCGCGTCCCAAGTCCCTTATTCCATTGCCACAATAGTAATATCATGAGCCTCAGCCAATGCTATCACCTTGTCCTTTTCCACCAACAGAGTTCGGCCAGCCTCAATAACCAGGGCAGAAGCACCTACCTCCACCATGATTTCCATAGTTTTCATGCCTACAGCCGGTACATCAAACCGCAAATCCTGATTTGGCTTGGCTGTTTTGGCCACTACCGCACCGCCTCTAGCCAGCTCTCCGCCACGACGAATGCAGGCATCAGTACCCTCAATAGCCTCCAAGGCCATTACGGCCTGCTGCTTTACCACAACAGTCTGGCCCACATCCAAACGGCCGATTTCTCTAGCCATTTTCATGCCAAATTCCATGTCCTGCTGCTCCTGTGGCGTTGGCTCCCGTTTGGTAAGAACTCCCGGCGCTGGCATCAGGCTGCGAATAAGAGCAGTCTGATCAAAAACCTCTAAGCCATCCTTGGCCAACTCCTTGACAAAGGCCAACATCAGAGTATCGTCTTTCCGGTCTGGCAAAGTAAACATCAAAGCCAGCATCCGCATATCTGGTGCAGCATGATCCCCACTGTACAAAAGCTCCTTGGTAACCTTGCCCAAAAGGGTAATCTCTGTTACCTCCTTGGCCTTCATATAATCAATAATTGTCTGCAGCTTGGCTACACTAATCTCCGTGTAGTCAGCAGTGCACTCCTTCAGCTCTGGATCTACACCAGGAATAAGACCTACAGCATAAACCTCATAGCCCAAGGCTGCCGCAGCCTTGGCACACTCCACTGGAAGCCTGCCTACACCTGCCAGCAATCCTATTTTTTTCATAAAAACAATCAGCCTCCAGCGAAATTTTGTCTAACTAAATCAATCCTCAGATTCTTCCACTTCTTCAGCCTCTGAAGACTTGTCCCCCTGCTTCTTATCACCAACATGGCCAGCAGGACGGCAAATACCTCTATCTGCATTCCGCAGGAACTGCAGCATATGCTCCACTTCTGGACAGGACTCCACCTCCTGCTCAATGGCAGAAATGGCATCCTTCAATCTCAGGCCGGAACGATAGAGCAAGCGATAGGCCAGCTTAATCTGACGACGATTAGCAGGAGCAATACCTGCTCTGGCAATACCCACACTGTTCAATCCGCAGGCTCTAGCTGGGAAGCCATCTACAATAGTATATGGCACTACATCGTGAATATTGCGGGACATACCGCTGATCATGGACTGCTTGCCTACCCGGACAAACTGGTGCACACCAGCCTTGCCACCAATAATAGCTCTATCCTCTACCACCACATGACCTGCCACCATAGCAGCATTGGCCATGATAACATTGTTGCCCAGAATACAGTTATGAGCCACATGAACATAAGCCATCAGCAGGCAGTCATCACCGATTTTGGTAACTTCTCCCTCGCCGGTAGCTCTGTGAATAGTACAGAATTCATGAATCTTGGTGCGATTGCCAATAACAGTATAGCTCTTTTCCCCGGCAAACTTCAAATCCTGTGGCTCCTCGCCAATGGAAGCTCCCTGGAAAATATGACAATCCTTGCCTATCTTAGTCCAGCCAGTAATAACCACACTTGGGCCAACAATAGTACCTTCATCAATTTCTACATTTTCGCCAATTACGGTAAAAGGACCAATTTCCACATTTTTACCGATCTTTGCGTTTGGATGAACAACCGCAAAATTATGTATCTTTGCAGTAACATCAAAGTTATCCGCCATTTATTACAACTCCTTTAGTACCCCCGAAAAACCTATCGTCAGTACACCTATTATCATGTATACAATCACAGCACAAATCATATATGCTGTATGCTATATTTCCTTATATTCGACTGTTTTTCGAGAAATACTAAGAATTTCTTCAATTTTCTTTATTAATCAGCCTACTATGAGCAACATTTACTCTGGTCTCTGCAGGGCAAAGGTAAAATCAGCCTGTGCTGCCAGCACATCATCCACATAGGATTCTGCATGAAGCTTGCCATAATCACCATGTACCTTCAAAAGATTAGCCTTCATAATCATCTGATCGCCAGGCACTACCATCTTTTTGAACTTAATATTGTCCATGCCGCCAAACAGGGCAATCTTGCCACGGTTTTCCTCTGGATAAAGCATGGCAATACCGCCAACCTGAGCCATAGCCTCCAAAATCAAAACACCTGGCATAATAGCCTTGTGAGGGAAATGGCCGTGGAACTGTGGCTCATTATAGGTTACATTCTTGATGCCTACAGCAGATTTGAATGGATCAATTTCGATAATTCTATCTACCAGCAAAAATGGAGCACGATGGGGCAGAATCTTCTTTATTTCGTCAATTTCCAATACCATATAAAAAACCTCTTCTCTTCATATTTTATGTATTATTTGCCCAGCTTTGCCTTAAGCAGCTTGGACATGGTTGTATTCAGTGCATGACCTGACTTTACAGCCACAAAGTGGCCCTTTACTATGCCTGCCAGGCGCAAATCTCCTACCAAATCAAGAATTTTGTGTCGTACCAGCTCATCTGGATAAATCAAGGGGTTCATCCAACCCTCATCATTATAAACAATGACGTTTTCCAGCGTACCGCCTAAACCAAGGCCCATCTGGTGGAGAGCCTCTACTTCTTTTTCATAGGCAATAGTTCTGGCAGGAGCAATCTCCTTCAGGTAATTTTCCTCGGTAATCTCATAGTCGCCATACTGTATCCCGATCAAAGGATGGGGATTAATAGAGGTAAAGCTTACCCGGAAGCCATCATAGGGCAGAGCCAAGACAAATTTGTCTCCATCATCTACTCTATAAAGCTGATCTATAACAACCTCATGACGCTCTCTGTCCAGCTGACGAATACCTGCCTTTTGCAGCAGCTGGAAGAACTCTCGGCTGCTGCCATCAGCCACCGGAGGCTCCTCTGCATTAATGCAGATTTCCACATTGTCAATACCGGCTCCGTGGAGAGCTGACATAACATGCTCGATGGTAAACATCTTGATGCCATTGTCCTCAATAGTTGTAGCTCGCAAAGTGGAGGTTACATTCTCCGCCTTGGCCTCCACCTGTGGCTGTCCCGGCAAATCCACTCTGGTAAAAACAATGCCTGTATCAGCCTCTGCCGGCTGCAGCTTCATGGTTACATCCTTGCCGGAATGGAGCCCTACACCAGTATAGCTCACCGGTGCAGCAATTGTTGTCTGAAATGCCAAATCCATCCCTCACTTATCAAAATATCCGAAAACCTAACTTAACATATTAATACTAGCATATTTATGACCAAATGTACAGATTTTCCCACAACCTATCCTCTGCTCCCAGGACAACTTATTTATTCTATCAATAATCAAAGCAGGGATTTCAGTAAATTGCAAAAAAATGCCCCAAAAATCATAATTTTTGAGGCTTGATTTTATATTCAGTTGTCTGCCGTTAATCCAAGCCAATGCTTCTAACGGATTTCCAGCGGTCGTGGAGCCAAAACCAGTCCTCTGGATGGTTCCGTATCTGCTGCTCCAGAATATTCAATAGCTGTTGCATGGTACGGCGGATATCCTCCTGCTTGTCCTTAGTTCTCTCCACATAAATTGGAGGGAAAATGGTTATATGGTGTCCCCCATCTGGCCGATGCTGAATCTGCCCCGGAAAAATAGGGGCATTCTGTATCCTTGCCAAAGTGGCTGGCCCTGTAACACAATTGGTTTTACGGCCAAAGAAATCCAGAATAATGCCGTATTTCAAGCTAGGATCCTGGTCCATAATCAAACCAATCATCCAGCCCTCCTTAATCATCTTTAGCATATCCCGCCCATCAGATTTGTAGGTAATATGCATACCGGACATTTCTCTATATTCCAAAATAAACCGGTTGGCCTGGCTATTCTTCTGCTTCATGGCCACCCCCACTAAAGGCACACCATATTGAGCCAAGGCCGCTCCCATAATCTCCCAGCTATCGCTGTGATTGGTGGCAATAATGCCCCCCTTGCCAGCCCGTACCGCATCCAGCAGATACTCCAGTCCCTCAATGGACACATGCTGATACATTTTGCCATTCTTTATCAGCTCTGGATAACGCAGAACCTCCATAATCATAGGGCCAAACTGCACCCATGAGGCTTTGGCAATCCGCTCTGCCTCCTGCCCATCCACCTGCAAACAGCGGATAATGTTTTCTTTGGCCATTTTTTTCCGCTTTTGGGGCACTGCTAACCAGGTCAGCTTGCCTAAGAAATTTCCCAGCTTTAAACAGGCTTTCATAGGAAATCTACAGGCCAGCCAGCTAAGCATCTTTAAAATATAGTACATGCCACGCACTCCTTTATATCATCATTCAATGATATTATTTTACACTATTTCACCCAAAGATTAAAGGTGAATAACCTGAGAAAATTTCTTAGTTAGTTCTTCCTCATGAGTGATAACCACCAAGGTTTGCTCCCTTGCTTTCATCCGGTGCCAAAGGGATTCCATCAGCTTTGAAGCTCTTTGCTTATCCAATCCACAGGTAGGCTCGTCCAATATAATCAAGGGCGCTGTGCCTGCTATGGCAAGGGCTGTAAGCAAACGACTCCGCTGTCCCCCAGATAAATCACAGGCATCCTGTCCCAAGGGAGTATCAAGTCCCTGAGCCATGGATTTAACAACGGTGTCCAGCTGGGCATCCTGCAAGGCCTGCCACATATCTGCTTCCTCAAGATCCGGACATAAAATACGGAAGTTTTCCCGAATGGATTTAGCAAAAAGTACACTGCCCTGAGGCATGGCACTGATATTTTTTCGAATATTTTCCACATCCATAGCCAGATAAGATTTGCCCTGCCAATAAATACTGCCCTTATCAGGTGGCCAAACGCCTAATAAAAGCTGTGTCAGCGTGGTTTTGCCTGAGCCACTGGCACCAACAATGGCTGTATGCTGCCCCTGCTGTATAGAAAAGGAAATACGAGATAGGAGATTCTGCCCCTGCCCATAGGAAAAGCACAAATCCTCAACCCAAAGTAAAGCCTGTTTTTGCTCTGGCGAACATGATTGCTTATGAGCTGTCAATTGCTCCCGTTGCCCCCCATTTGCCTGTTGTTCCCGGGAAGGCCAAAGGGAACAAGCTGCCCTATTACTGCGCTGTATCTGACGCATAGCTTCTGGTAACATGCGAAATTCAAGCAAAAGGGTCTGTAATACCAAAAAATATACTGCAAAATCAATACCTGAAAGATCGCCTAATGCCACAGCGGGAATCATACTGGCCATAAGCAATATCACTACAAAAGCATCCAATATATTGAGCAAGGTATCCCCTTTATCATTAACGAGGCGAGCCTTTTTATCCCCCTGCAGCTTCTCTTCTGCCGCCTGTCTGAGAATACCACGGGCCGAAGCTGGGCCTGCCAAACACAATTCATCCAGTCCAGCTCCCATATCCATTAAGGCACTGCGATAAGCACCATCCAGCTGTCTGCTATCAGGATGACTTTTTTGCAAAATAAGGAAGGGAATTTCTAGGCGTAGAATAAATAATAAGGGCAGAAGCCAAAATAAATCCGTATGCCTAGCTAACCAATAAGTAATACAAATCGTCAAAATACCTGCTGTCACCGGTGGCAGCATCCCCCGCACAAAAAAGTCCCTTAGCTCGTCAGCTCCAGCCAACAAATCATGCAGCAATTCTCCCTGTCGGGCCACACCTCTCCGCAGGGGCAGCAGCAGAGCAACTTTTTTATAAAGACTTACACGTATCTTGGTTAGGCCATGAAAAGCAAGGCGGTGAGAAATATACCTTTCTCCATAACGAAATACGGCGCGAAAAATACCACAGGCACGAACACTGGTGATACCTAATGCCAAGGCGGAAAGAGGAGGCAATAAAGCCGCAGAGGCAATCAGCCAAGCAGAGGAGCCCAACAAACAAATACCTGCCGCTGCCGCCCCAAGGCTTACCAAGCTTGCCAGCAGTAATTCCCAAGGAGATACCAGAGACAGTAAATGGAGCAATCTCATAAAACTTCCTCCTCTTCAGTTTCAATCTGCACCTCTAAATTTTGTTCCACTGGCTCTAGCAAAATAATATTATCCGCTAGAGCCAGCAAATCCTCATCATGACTAACCAAAAGCAGGGTTCTCCCTTGAGCCAGCTCCCACAGTACCTTTATGATTTCAGCTCTGGTAGCGGAATCAAGGGCTGCCGTAGGCTCATCCATCAAAACCAAATCCCGTTGCTGATAAATGGCTCTAGCCAAGCCCAAACGCTTTTGCTGACCCTGAGACAAATTCTGTCCCCCTTCTCCCAAAAGAGTCATCATGCCCTGAGGCAGCTGCTCTGCCCAAGCAAGCAATTGAACTTTCTCCAAGGCTTGACGTATTTTGGCCTGCTCCTCTGCACTATAGGAATCAGTCGCAAATACCAAGGTAATATTTTCTGCCAACGTGCCATTGAATAGATGAGGCTCCTGAGGTACGTAGCTTAAAGGAACCCTAGACCTTCTTAAGATACCTTTCGTAGGGGAAAGTAATCCTCCACAAAGTCGCAAAAGAGTTGTTTTGCCGCTGCCGCTGCTTCCCCGTATTACGGTAATTTGCTGTGCAGCTACCACAAAGTTTCTATCCAGTAATACCGGCAGGGCTTCTGCCCCATAACTAAAGCTTATATGCCGTCCTATTATTACCCCCATCTCCTGAGCCAAATCCTTTGCTGGATTGGCCTCTGCCTTAACCTCCCTGGAATACAAAAATTCTGTCAGGGACGTTTCCGCCGTATAAGCAGTCATACCTCCATGAAAAGCTGTTCCTGTCTGTCGCAATGGCTGATATAATTCTGGTAGCACCAGCAGGACAAAAAAGGCCGTAAAAAATGTCAGCTGCCCATATAACAACCGCAAACCTATACTCACAGCCACAATGGCTATGGAGAGAGTGGTAATCAACTCCAAGGCAAAAGCTGAAACAAAGGTAATTTGCAGCACCCGTAAGGCAGCTTGAGCAAAATTCTCACTAAGGCTGGCCACCGTCTCTGTCAATCTCCTCTCCTGGCGGAAAAGCTTAACAGTAGGCAGTGTATGCAAAAGCTCTGCCAAGCCGGCAGAAAGCTCCGTTAGCTTCTGCCATTCTTTTTTGCTGGCATCACGACTTACACGACCTATAAGATAAAGAAGAAAGGGGGCTATAGGCAGGGTAATCAGCATCAGCAATCCAGTCATCGGATCGGTTACAGCCGAAATAATCAGTAAAATAGGCAGGTGAATAGCCAACCCAAAAATTACCGGCATAACTTTGGTAAACCATAAATCCAATGCATCTACCTGCTCCAAAGCCAGAGGCAGGAGATTATTCATCTGCATGGATTCACCCCCTGCCTGACTCTTTATGTTTATGGAAGACAAAATTTTTTCATGAAGCTTTTCCCTTACTAAGCTGCGAGCCCTATAGGAAAGCTCCTGTTGCTGATAATTCAGCAGAAAGCCTAGCAAATACAAAAAAATAAGCACAAGAAACAGCACCAGCAAAGCCGGTGCTGCCATCAATAAAACTGGTACCGTTTCACTTGGTGCCATTTCCTGCAAAAATACATCATCCACTACTATAGCTGCCCAAAAGGCAGCCGCTGCAATCAGCAGAACCCGCCCCGTTTCACACAGGGCATAGCCAGCAAGAATAGCTTTGTTGTGAACCATTGTCTGGAAGAAGAAGCATTTTTTCATATCTCGTTGTATCAATAATGTTCTTCAGCGTCCTTAGGAGTAACACGCTTACGGAAAATATAATAACTCCATGCCTGATAAATCAGAACAATAGGTACAAATATACCAGCTGCCACCGTCATAATAGACAGAGTATATGGGCTTGAGGAAGCATTGGTAATGGTCAGACTATAGGCAGGATTGAGGCTGGAAACCATCAATCTTGGGAAAAGTCCCGCAAAGAAAGCTACTGTAGTAGCTGCTATAGCCAAGGTAGTCAGGCAAAAGCTAGCCTTGCCATTGCCTTTTTTCATGCTGCCAAGGGCTACAAGGAAAAATACAGCTGCACCACAAAGTGCCACAGCCGCCACAGGCTTGGTAAACAAATCTGTATACTGCATAGTCAATCCCATGCAAGCCACAAAGAAGATAGTGGCTAAACCGCCAACCTTCATAGCCATGCTCTGACAACGTCCAATCAGCTTTTCTCTAGCTAGACGCAAGGTCAGGAAGGAAGCACCATGATAGAGGAAAACAAACAGGAAAGCCAGTCCCCCTATAATAGAATATGGGCTTAACAGGTCAAAGAAGCCCCCTGTATAAATCATTTTTTCATTGATGGGTATGCCCGCAATCAAATCCGTAACCGCTACACCCCAAAGAAAGGCAGGAACCACACTGCCGAAGCAAATAGCCCCATCCCAAAATTTCTGCCAGCCAACAGATTCATGACGACCTCGCAGATCAAAGGCTACACCTCTCAAAATCAGTGCCACCAGCATCAGAAACAGAGCCAAATAAAAGGCAGAGAACATGGTAGCATAAACATGAGGAAAAGCGGCAAACATGGCACCACCGGCAGTAATCATCCATACCTCATTACCATCCCACACCGGGGTAATCGTACGAAGAATCTCCCCCCGTTCCTTGGTGTCATCAGATAGGAAAGGCATAAGCCCTCCCACACCATAATCAAAGCCTTCCAGAATAAAAAAGCCAGTAAAGAGTACAACTATGAGAATAAACCAAATAACAGTGAGGTCCATCATGCTTTCCTCCCTTCGTCAAAGGCAATGTGGGTTTTCTTTATAAAGCCCACAGCAATCCAAAGGGCTGCTATAGCCAAAACCAGATAGATAAGGGTAAAGCCTACCATGGTCAACCACACATCAGAACTGGTCAGATTTGGCGAAACAGCCTCGCTAGTTTTTTGGAGACCAAAGACAATCCAAGGCTGACGTCCACCTTCTGCAATATACCAGCCAACGCTGTTAGCGATAAATGGCAATGGCAGCAGCCACGGCAAAAGCTTCAAAAATATAGGAAAATTCATAGGACACTTCTTCCAACCCAGGTAGGCTGCCACAAATGCTAAGAGCAACATAAGCCCACCTAAGCCAATCATAATACGGAAGCTCCAGAACATACCTGTCACATCAGGGCGATATTCCCCAGGACCGTACTGGGCAGCATATTTCTCCTGCAGCTGATTAATACCAGTTACAGCGCCTGATGGCTCATTGTACAGCATCATGGAAAACATAGCTGGAATGGTTATCTCCATATCGTTCTTATGCTCTACTTCGTTGATATCAGCTATAATGGCAAAAGGAGCAGGATCCTCAGTTTCCCAGAGTGCTTCAAAGGAAGATAACTTCATAGGATTGGCCTGGGCCAGATACTGGGTATGCATATGACCACTGCCCATAGCTGCAAACAGACCTAATAGCATAAAGATGCCACCAGCTTTCAGTGTTTGAGTAAAGGCCTGACGGGAAACCTCGTCATTAAGAATCTTCCAGGCTGAAACAGCTATTACAAGGAAACCTGCTGTTGCAATAGCCGAAAACAGAGTATGTGAATATTCGCCTATAACATAGGGATTGGTAATTAAAGCCAGAAAATCTGTCATTTCTGCCCGACCGTTGCTAATAGCATAGCCTACTGGATGCTGCATAAAGGAATTGGCCACTAGAATCCAAAATGCCGAAAGGTTGCTGGCAAAAGCCACTATCCAAATACAGATACAATGGGCTTTTTCGGACAGCTTGTCCCAGCCAAAAATCCAAATACCAATAAAGGTGGATTCCAAGAAAAATGCGGTCAGTGCTTCTAAAGCCAGTGGGGCGCCAAAAATATCTCCCATGAAGCGAGCATATTCTGACCAGTTCATGCCAAAATGAAATTCCTGCACAATACCAGTTACTACACCCATAGAGAAATTAATAATGAAAAGAGTGCCAAAAAAGCGTACCAGCTTGCGACTGGTTTCCTTCCAAGCAGGACGTTTCGTACGAACATAACATGTTTCCAGCAACGCCACGAAGATGGATAATCCCAGCGTAATTGGAACAAATAGAAAATGATATACGGTGGTAATGGCAAACTGCCATCGCGATAACA
>Ga0129313_1000297_pt1 | contig 47759 bp, 33 predicted proteins | sample O1105metagenome_FD_94436 | JGI IMG/M metagenome (GOLD analysis project Ga0129313, IMG submission 94436) | Orangutan group fecal microbial communities from fecal samples from Wisconsin, USA - O1105 metagenome | ecosystem: Host-associated > Mammals > Digestive system > Large intestine > Fecal...
CGCTGCCCCCTTTGGAAACCCCCGCAACAAACAGGTGCTATGCACCCAGCCGGGAGCATAGCGCCGTTTGTTGTCAGCAGCCCGTTTCACGGTCTGCGTGTAGTTCCTTGTAAACTGACCTAAGCAATGCTGTAAAATACAGTGACGGGGATTTGCACATGACACTGACATCAGAGGGTGTTGTCACCTTTGCCAACAAGGCTGACCAAAGTTTAAGCCACGAGCTTGATGGTTCCACCGGTCTGGGGCTTTCCATCGCGAAACTTCTGACGGAACGCATGGGTGGTACCATCAATGCGGAATACAAAAACGGGGAACTGTACATTACAGTACAATTCCCCTGATTTTATGTTTCCGGTCATGCAATCATCAGACATTACAATCAATCAGTGAAGAATGCCCATCAGGGTATTTTTCAGCATCTGACTTCCACATCGCCGCTTCCGGTGCGCACCGACACCTTACAATCACCATTTCCCACGGTGATGCTGCCGCAGGTTACCTGATGCTGTTCTCCGTCTGCTCCATAGATAGCGCAATCTCCGCTTCCAACAGTGGCATGCACCTCCGCGCCTCCGACTCTTGTTAAATCCAGCTCCGCATCGCCGCTACCCGTTGTCACATTGATTCGTCTGACTCCGCTCTCCGCTTTAAGTTCTACGTCGCCACTTCCTGTTTTAATAATATATTCCTCCAGACTTCCCTCAATTTCCATATCACCACTGCCTGTTCCGGCAGTCAATGTTGCCGCTGTCAAATCGCTGACTTCAATATCACCGCTTGCTGTCTGCATGCGCACTGTTTCTGCCCGCGCACCTGTCAAATCAATATCGCCGCTTGCTGTCTGAAAAGACATTCCCGCACTCTCCATATCGTCCAAATTCATATCCCCGCTGGTAGTCTTAAGTTCCAGCTGATTTGTTCTGACTCCTCTTACATCCAAATCTCCGCTCAAAGTTACCGCTTCTACCCTGGGTATTCCTGCGGGAATGCGCACTGTCAACTGAATATTTCCATTGCACTGTGTCATGCTATTATAGGAAAGTATTGTCTTTCCGAAAAGTATTATTTTTTTCTTGTCTTTTCTTTCTCCGCTGTCCTTCACTCCCACATGGAAAACACCATTCTCTTCATACTGATAGAATCGATATTTCTGCTGTATGTATGCATCCCCATCATTTTGATAATCCACGGAGATGCAGCCGTCATCGGAGCCTTCCAGATATACATCCGCTACCAGTCCCTCTATAGCGATTGCCTTGTATTCGCCCTCGTAGGTGCTGTTCTTTCGGGAAACATTGTCCATTGCCTGGATTTCCTGCTTCATGTCCTCCTCCGGCAGTTCCTGGATCATATCCTCAATACTGCCAAGTTCCTCAATAATTTCATCTTCGGTTTTTCCCGCTGCCAGTCCTTCCGCAAAATGCTGCTCATAGTCCTCCATGATTTCCTGCTGTAACTCCATGTTAAAGCTCTCCAGCTTATGCTTTAACGCACTCAAATATTCAGATTTTGTCATAGCTCTCCTCCTTTACGCCGCCCCTGCGGCAGATCTCTTTACGCTGTTTTCCATAATCATTCTTTATTCTTTTCAGTCTCTCATCAGATTGTTCACTGCCTGAATAAAATCTTCCCATTCCTGCTTTAGCGCTTTCTGGTACTGCACTCCTTTTTCCGTCAGCCTGTAATATTTTCTGGCGGGCCCGGATTCCGACTCTATCAGGTAGGTAGTCACATAGTCATCATCCTTCAGTTTACGTAGGATGGGATACAAAGTTCCTCCGGCAATAGACATTTCCACAGAAATCCGTTCTGTCAGTTCATAGCCGTATTTATCACCCTGCACAAGCTGAGAAAGTACACAAAGCTCTAATGCACCCTTCTTAAACTGCGTATTCATTGCACTTCCCCCTTCTTTTTATCTTTTTATCCAATGATAAGTTCTCCAAATCCCCCAGTAAAAGTTTCTCGCATATATGCTCATGTACCCACCTCCTTCTTTCTATTCTTTGTTAATGAGATGATTGTATCACAAGCTATTATATATTGCAATATACTATTTAAAAAAAAGTACTTGTTTAATTCTTAATATTAAAAAGGAACCCTGTCCGTCCAATGACAGACAAAGTTCCTTCTAAACAAACAACATTTCAGCCCGAAATGACATGAAGTACTATTGTACCACCAGATTGGAATATCCCATCAGACTCTCATCCACAGCCCTCGCTGCTTCTCTGCCTTCCCGAATAGCCCATACCACCAATGACTGGCCTCTGTGCATATCTCCGGTGACAAATACATTTTCCCTGCTGGTCTGATACTTTCCTGTTTCCGTCTTTACGTTGGTACGCTCGTTCAATTCCACCCCAAATGCATCGGCAATATAGTTCTGGGTGCCAAGGAAGCCGGCCGCAATCAATACGATGTCTGCGGGGATCTCCTGCTCACTGCCCGGCACTTCTTTCATATTCATGCGACCGGAGGCTGCATCCTTCTCCCAGGCAAGCTTCACAATTTTCACCGCCTTTAAATTTCCGTTCTTATCCTTTATAAACTCTTTCACCGTAGACTCATAAATACGGGGATCATGACCGTAAACCGCAATGGCTTCCTCCTGACCGTAGTCTGTCTTGCAGACTTTGGGCCATTCGGGCCAGGGATTATTCTCCGCCCGCTTATCGGGAGCCTTCGGCATCATCTCAATCTGGGTCACACTCTTGGCACCATGGCGGATGGATGTTCCCACACAATCGTTTCCGGTATCACCGCCGCCGATGATGACAACATGCTTGTCCTTTGTGTCCACATACTGTTTATCTTCAAAATCGGAATCCAAAAGGCTCTTTGTGTTTGCTTTCAGGAAATCCACCGCAAAGTAAATTCCCTTTGCATCCCTTCCTGATACCTTGATATCTCTGGGGTTGGAAGCTCCGCAGGCCAGAATGACGCGGTCGAATTCCCGCAGCAACTTGTCGGCTTTCATATCTCTGCCCACATCCACTCCCGTCACAAAGGTGACACCTTCCTCCTCCATAATCTTCTTTTTTCTGTCCACAATCTGCTTTTCCAGCTTCATATTCGGTATGCCGTACATCAACAGTCCTCCGATGCGGTCTGAACGCTCAAAGACTGTGACGGAATGTCCTCTCTTGTTCAGCTGGTCGGCTGCTGCAAGACCGGAGGGCCCGCTGCCCACGATGGCAATCGTCTTACCTGTGCGGACCTTGGGGGGATTTGCCACCGCGTACCCTTCCGCATAAGCATTCTCGATAATGGCATACTCATTTTCTTTTGTGGAAACCGGGTCTCCGTTCAATCCACAGGTACATGCTGCCTCGCACAGCGCCGGACAGACTCTTGATGTAAACTCCGGAAAATTGTTGGTCTTCTTCAACCGGTTATATGCCTGCTCCCAGTTTCCCGTATACACCAGGTCATTCCATTCGGGAACCAGATTGTGCAGCGGACAACCGCTGGCCATGCCGCATATCATCATCCCGGACTGACAGAAGGGAACACCGCACTCCATGCAGCGTGCGCCCTGAAGCTGCTGCTGTTCTTTCGGCAAATGCTCGTGAAATTCATTGAAGTGCTTAATACGCTTCTTCGGGTCCTGAGCTTTACTGACTTCTCTCCTATATTCCATAAATCCGGTGGGCTTTCCCATTTTGATTTCCTCCTTTACTTTTTAGCGTTCGCATAAAATGCCTCAATCTGAGCCTGTTCAGCACTCAAGCCCTTCTCCTCCATCTGTACGATAGTCTTTAAAACACGCTCATAATCGTGAGGAATTATCTTCTTGAACTTGGGCAGATACTCTCCGAAATTGTCCAGAATCCTCTTTCCCTTTTCGGAATTGGTCAAGGCAACATGCTCTTGAATCATTGCTTTCAGTTCCAGCACATCATATTTGGAGGTAATCTCTCCGGAAGAAACCATTTCCTTATTCAATCGCTTATACAGGTCATTGCCCTCATCCAGCACATAAGCAATACCGCCGCTCATACCCGCGGCAAAATTCTTGCCCGTGGGTCCCAGCACAACTACACGTCCGCCTGTCATATATTCACAGCCATGATCCCCCACACCTTCCACCACTGCGCTGGCACCGGAGTTGCGGACACAGAACCGCTCTCCTGCCACGCCGTTGATAAAGGCCTTGCCGCTGGTAGCCCCGTAGAGAGCCACGTTTCCGATGATGATATTCTCGGATGCCTCAAAGGTACTGCCTGCGGGTGGATAGACAATCAGCTTGCCGCCGGAAAGCCCCTTGCCGAAATAATCGTTGGAATCGCCTACCAGTTCCAGCGTCAGGCCCTTGGGAATAAAGGCCCCGAATGACTGTCCTCCCGCTCCCTTACAGAGAACACGGTAGGTATCCTCCTCCACGTTATCACCCAGCTTTTTGGTAATTTCACTTCCCAGAATGGTGCCAAGACTTCTGTCTGTGTTGGATACATCCACCTCAATGCTTCTCTTTTGTCCTGCATCAATGGCTTTCTGAAGCTGCTTTACAAGCACCCGTTCATCCAGAGTCTTTTCCAGTTCAAAATCGTAGACCTGTTTGGGATCAAAGGTACACTTCACCTTGCTTCCCTCGTAAGGGTTGGTAAGGATCTGGGTCAGGTCGATTTCCCGTTGCCTCTCGCTTAAGCTTTCCTTTACCTTCAGTAAATCGGTGCGCCCCACCAGCTCGTCAACGGTTCGCACGCCAAGCGCTGCCATGTACTCCCTCAGTTCCTCGGCAATGAACTTCATGAAATTCTCCACGTATTCGGGCTTGCCCTTAAAATTCTTACGAAGCTCAGGGTTCTGGGTAGCCACGCCCACAGGACAGGTATCCAGATTACATACTCTCATCATCACACAGCCCATAGTCACCAGGGGAGCTGTTGCAAATCCGAACTCTTCCGCTCCCAGAATTGCTGCGATTGCCACGTCACGTCCGCTCATGAGCTTGCCGTCCGTCTCAATACGCACCTTATTCCTAAGCCCATTCATAATCAGAGTCTGGTGTGTCTCCGCAAGCCCAAGCTCCCAGGGTAATCCCGCATTATGAATGGAATTTCTGGGGGCGGCTCCGGTACCGCCGTCATATCCGGACACCAGAATAACCTGTGCTCCCGCCTTGGCAACACCTGCCGCAACGGTTCCCACACCTGCCTCGGACACCAGCTTTACGGAAATCCGCGCCTCCTTGTTTGCATTCTTCAAATCATAAATCAGCTGTGCCAAGTCTTCAATGGAATAAATATCGTGATGCGGGGGAGGAGAAATCAGTGACACACCGGGAGTGGAATGTCTGGTCTTGGCAATCCAGGGATATACCTTTCCCCCCGGCAGATGTCCGCCCTCGCCGGGCTTTGCGCCCTGCGCCATTTTAATCTGAATTTCCTTCGCACTGACAAGATAACGGCTGGTAACGCCGAATCTTCCGCTGGCTACCTGTTTGATGGCAGAGCAACGGTCCAGCCCGTCGGAACCTACCGTCAATCTTTCCAAATCCTCGCCGCCCTCGCCGGAATTGCTCTTTCCGTGCAGCCTGTTCATGGCAATTGCCATGGTCTCGTGGGCTTCCTTGGAAATGGAACCATAGGACATGGCTCCGGTCTTAAATCTGGTGACAATAGACTCTACCGGCTCAACTTCCTCCAGCGGCACACCCTTTTTCGGATAATTAAAGTCCATCAATCCCCGCAGATTCCTGATGGAGTTTTCATCGTTCACCATGGCGGTATACTGCTTGAACATCTGATAGTCGCCCCGTCTGGTAGACTCCTGCAACATATGAATTGTAGCAGGATTGTAAAGATGCTCATCTCCGCCGCTTCTCATCTTGTGATGTCCCGGGCTGTCCAGTGTCAGGTCGTTGCCCAGTCCCAGCGGGTCAAAGGCCATGGAATGCAACTCATCCACCTGTCTCTCAATATCCTTTAAAGTAATACCGCCTACGCGGCACACCGTATTGCTGAAATATTTGCTGATGACCTCCTTGTCGATACCGATTGCCTCAAAAATCTGGGAGCCCTGATAGGACTGAATAGTGCTGATACCCATCTTGGAAGCAATCTTTACAATGCCGTGCAACACCGCATTGTTGTAATCATTGACAGCCGCATAATAATCCTTATCCAACATATGATTGTCAATCAATTCCCGGATAGACTCCTGAGCAAGATACGGGTTAATCGCACAGGCTCCATAGCCCAACAACGTTGCGAAATGATGTACTTCCCTGGGTTCGCCGGACTCCAAAATCAATGCCACACGGGTTCTCTTCTTAGTGCGCACCAGATACTGGTTCAGTGCAGACACCGCAAGCAGAGAAGGAATGGGCACATGGTTCTCATCCACACCTCTGTCGGACAGAATCAAAATGTTCACCCCGTCCCTATAGGCACGGTCCACCTCCACGAAGAGCCTGTCGATAGCGCGCTCCAGACTGGTGTTCTTGTAATAAGTAATGGGAACCACCTCAACCTTAAAGCCCTCAGCCTTCATATTCTTAATTTTCAGCAAATCCGTGTTGGTCAGAATGGGATTGTTGACTCTCAGCACATTACAGTTCTTGGGTGTTTCCTGCAAAATATTGCCCTCAGTTCCGATGTAAACCGTGGTAGATGTAACAATCTCCTCACGGATGGCATCGATGGGCGGGTTCGTCACCTGGGCAAACAACTGCTTAAAGTAATGGAACAGGGGATGATAGGACTTGCTCAGCACAGGCAGGGGAGTATCCACACCCATAGCGGCGATTGCCTCTCCGCCGTTCTTTGCCATGGGCAGGATGCTTGCCTTCAATTCATCATAGGTGTAGCCAAAGGCTTTCTGCATCCTCTGCCGTTCCTCGTAGGTGTACTCGGGAACGCGCTGGTTGGGAATGATAAGGTCCTTCAAAAAGACCAGATTATTGTCAAGCCACTCGCCGTAGGGCTGTGCGGAGGCGTATTTTTCCTTCAACTCCTCATCGGAAATTACTTTCCCCTGCACCGTATCCACCAGAAGCATCTTTCCGGGGCGCAGTCTCTCCTTTACCTTAATCTTTGTGGGGTCGATGTCCAGCACACCCACCTCAGAGGAGAGAATCAGCGTATCGTCCTCGGTAATCATGTAGCGGGAGGGGCGAAGGCCGTTTCTGTCAAGCACTGCACCCATGATATCTCCGTCGGAGAACAAAATGGAGGCCGGGCCGTCCCATGGCTCCATCATAGTTGCATAATACTGATAGAAATCCCGCTTTGTCTGGGACATGGCCTTATTGTTGGCCCATGGCTCGGGAATGGCAATCATCACCGCCAAGGGCAAGTCCATGCCGCTCATCACCAGAAATTCCAAGGTGTTGTCCAGCATAGCGGAGTCGGAGCCTGTCTTGCTGATTGCAGGAAGCACCTTGTGCATCTGTCCCTTCAGGTACTCGGACTCCATGTTCTCCTCACGGGCCAGCATTTTGTCGGCATTTCCACGGATGGTATTAATCTCACCGTTATGCACCATGAGACGGTTGGGATGCGCTCTCTCCCAACTGGGATTGGTATTGGTAGAGAAGCGGGAATGTACCATGGCAATGGCGGACACAAAATCCTCACTCTGCAAATCTGCAAAGAAGGTGCGAAGCTGTCCCACCAGGAACATACCCTTATAGACAATGGTACGGCTGGAGAAAGATACTACATAGGTGTCCTCTGTAGACTGCTCGAACAGGCGGCGGGCAATGTAAAGTTTGCGGTCAAAGTCCAGCCCCTTCTTCACATTGGTAGGTTTTTTTACAAATCCCTGCATGATATGGGGCATACATTCAACCGCCTTATGTCCCAATACGTTGGGGAATGTTGGCACTTCACGCCAGCCAAGGAATTCCAGGCCTTCCTTCTCAACGATGATTTCAAACATCTTCTTCGCCTGGTTTCTGCGAAGTTCCTCCTGAGGGAAGAAGAACATTCCTACACCATACTCCCTCTCTTTTCCCAGTTCAATGCCCAGAGGCTTTGTCACTCTCGCAAAAAACTTATGGGGAATCTGAGTCAGGATACCCACGCCGTCACCGGTCTTTCCCTCGGCATCCTTTCCGGCCCTGTGTTCCAGATTTTCTACAATCTTCAGGGCATTCTCCACCGTCTCCCGGCTCTTCTCACCCCTGATATTCACACAAGCACCGATACCACAGTTATCATGCTCAAACTCCTCCCGATATAGCGGTGCTTCCGGTACTTCCTTCTTCACATCAAACATGGCTGTACTCCTTTCATGTATCCACCGTTGCTGCCGGCGACTTCTCAAAGCGCCGTGATAACGGCGCTCACTCCGGCCCTATGCGCGCAAAAAAGGACGCAATGAGCTTATATACGCCTCATTGCGTCCTTTTCTGGTACTATACACTATTTTTTCCTATTTGTAAACAACTACTTTTTGGTAAATTGTCAGATTATTTGAATATTCATCCATGCACGCTTATTTTTCTAACATTTTTGGTTATTGTCTGTATATTTTCTGTTTTATTCGGTGATACACCCCGGAAAACACCTTGTTCTCCGCCATTTTTCTTCGCAGCGGTGCCAGAGTCAGTGCCATAATCATCTTATATTTCAAAAGCTCTGCTTTTCCCATATAGGCAGCAGTAATCTGTTTATGCTCCTGTTTATCCCGTTTCCCATTTTCTTTACTCTCGGAATAACCGCCGCCCTCGTAGGAGGACACCGAGAAATTCATGTGAACAAATTCCGCTTTTCCCCGATAGAAACACCAGAGAAAATGGTCATAGTCCGCACGAATTTTATATTGCAAATCATAGGGCTTTTTCTTGCATAACTCTGCACTGTAAAAACAGGACTGGTGACAGGGAATATTACGGTAACATGTAAAACCTGTAATCTGCGGCGTGGAAGCAATGGTCACTTTTGTCTTATCGCTGAAGGTATCTCCGTAAAAGACATAAGACTTCTTTTTTCTCTCAGCTTCGGTCTCTTGTCCGCGCACTGCCCGTGTCTCGTCAATCACCGCTGCCACACGCTCCAGCACCCGCTCATCCGCCAACACATCTCCGCAGTTTAAAAAAAGTACAAACTCGCCGGAAGCCTGAGCTACCGCCTGATTCATGGCATCATAAATTCCCTTATCCCTTCCCTCAAAAAAGCGGACGCGACCCAAAAATTCCTCACTCAATATCACTTTATCTGCATCAAAGTGTTTCCGAACTTTCAGAAAACCTGTGGAGCCGTCTGTGCTGCCACCGTCCTTGACAATCACCTCATAGTCCGTGCAGGTCTGTCCTGCCACGCTGAAAAGCGTCTCCTTCAATTTTTCCCCGGGATTATAGGATACGGTAATAATGGAAAATTTCATCGGATAACCCTGCCTTTAAAACACTTTTTTCTGTCTGTGCAACAGAAATAGGCATACTGCACCCACCGCCAGGAAAACGATGCAAACCGGCCAACAAACAAAGCCGGATACAGCAAGAGCCGTGTTGCCTAAGCAATAAGAAATCAGGTTGACACCCGCATGGGCAGCCACCGCCACCCGGAAATCTCCGAAAAACTCATAGCCGTAGATAATCAGACACGCCATAACAAAACCATAGATGCCCTGCACGGTATTACCGTGATACACCCCGAAAAATACCGCTGCCACCACCATTGCAGCCACAGGCTTCATCATTTTTTTCAGACAGTTGTAAACAATGCCTCTAAACAGCAGTTCCTCTGTCAGTGGTGCCGCTAATACATAAAGAACCAGGGCAACCCAAATTCCTGCAGAATACTGGGACTGCGCAACTGCCTGATAGGCTGCGGAATTGTCTGTAACCCCGCACAAATCCAACAACATGTTGAAACCAAACATGGCTCCTACCACAGCTACAGCCAGAAGGACATAATTATACACCGGTTCTCGCTTCACATGCAGCAGCTTGGTATCCTCTGCTGCTCCGGCAATCATTGTCTTCGCTGTTTTCCACACAAAAGCACCACCTGCTGCAAAGCCCACAATCTGCATGAGTGCCACGGCATTACCCGTATAGGCTGTCGGAGTTCCCGTCTCATCATACACAATCAGCGGCATACCTGCCACGGCTCCTCCCAACACGTCAAACAGGAAACGCACCACGTAAACCGCAAGGCTTCTGATAATGAAAAACATCAAAAAGGGATAGGCAAACTGCCAGATTTTCTGGAAGTTCATTCCCGGCTTTACATCCTCGGTTCCCCGCAGGAGAAATCTCTGCAGTTCCTCAACAGAACGGACAATATAATCCGCCTTTGCCTCCCGAAGCTCTTCCATGTCCCCATAGCCGTAGGTCACTCCCACGCTGTCCACGCCCATAGCCTTTGCGCCTTCCACATCAAACTTCCGGTCACCTATCATGTAAACCTTGTTTTTCTCTATGGGCTTGTCCCCGAACAACTGTCGAAGTGCTTCCTCCACTACCTCATCCTTGTTTACTCTTCTGCCGTCCAGTTCACTTCCCACCACAACCTTGAAATACTTTCTGATACCGAAATGCTCCAGAATCCGCTCCACAAATACGGTAGGTTTGCTGGAAGCCACTGCCAGGAACATTCCTTTGGAATTCAACGCCTGCAGCATCTGCGGAATTCCGTCATACAATCTGTTTTCAAATATTCCTGTATCCTGAAAACGTTCCCTGTACTTTGCTACCGCCTCTTCTGCCTGTTCCTCGCTCATATTGTAAAATTTTATAAAGCTGTCCTTTAAGGGCGGCCCGATAAACGGCTCCAGCTTGTCGATATCCGGCTCCTCAATGCCAAAAGAAGCAAGAGCATATTGTACACAGGTGCAGATACCTACCTTGGGGTCTGTCAGTGTTCCGTCTAAATCAAAAAGCAGATAATTCTTCATTTAAAAGCTCCTTATCTTATCATTGCCGTCATCCACAGTGTTTTCAATCTTCATTATCTTCACGTCGTAGCCCACCGTCTCATTCACCTGAACATGGGCAATATCGCCCTCCTTTTTACCCAGAAGCGCTTTTCCCAGAGGACTTTCGTTGCTGATGAGATTGGCAAGGGAATTGCCACGAACCGTGGTCACGATTTTATAGGTCTCCACTGAACCATCATCCGCAAACTCAACAGTCACCGTGTTATTGATTCCCACTTCATCCTCCGCGGATTCCTCTGAAATCACTTTCGCTGTCTTAATCATCCTCTCCAGATAACGGATACGGCTTTCGTTCTGATTCTTATATTTCTTTGCCGCATGATACTCAAAATTCTCGCTCAAATCTCCGTGTGCTCTGGTCTCCTTCACATCCTCCAGTGCTTTGGGCCGCACTACCAGTTTGCGGTACTCGATTTCCTCTTCCATCTTTTTGATATCACCGGGCGTCAGTTCGTCGTACATTTTTCCCTCATTTCTGCGCTGTTTTCCGCGCATATACAATTTCAAGTCCGGAGGACTTCTTTACAGCATCCGGGCTAATCACAGTCTGCTTTTGCAGGACTCGGCTTCTACAGCTGGATAGCATAAATTACAGCAACCGCCAGAATAATCTGAATGATGGCAAAGCGGAACACAGTCTGGGTGTTTGACCAGCCCCACACCTTGCGCACGTGGTCATGAAGAGGTGTCCTTGTATTTTTCAGAATCCGAATCTTGAAAAAGCGCAGCAACGCCACCTTTATCAGCCCCAGGCCTCCGTCCAGCATCAGCACCAACGCAATGGGAATATACAGGAGCGGACTTCCTGTCTTCAAAATGGCGATGCTGATAAACAGCCCCATAGAGCGGGAACCGGCATCTCCCATCATCAGCCTGCTGGGTGTCGCATTGTACCAGAGATAACCAAGAATGCAGACCGCAAACAGCAGAATCAAAAAGGAAAAGTCCTGTCCCTTTTCCAGCACTCTGTCTACGATATATATGGTCATAACAGAGATAATCGTCAGGGTGCCCGACAATCCGTCTACGCCGTCAGCGCAGTTAGTGACATTCACAGAACCCCACACCAAGATCACAATAAGAACAGCGAAAACCACAGGCGGTATGGTGAGTTGCACATGAAACAGCGCCAGTTCGATGGTGTTGGAATTATACTTCAAATAGGTCATGGCTACCATGGCAGCCACACACAAGTCCAAAAAACCCTTTTTGTATTCTCCCCAGGGCGTTTTGGAGGCATCATCAAGAAATCCCGTCATCATGCAGATGACAATCAAAATCAGGTAAATTACAAGCTCCGGGTTCAGGGGCACAAACAACAGTGCTGCCGCCACAAAGCAGAATACAAAAATAATACCCGCACCTCTGGGCTTTCCCGCAGAAAGCTTGCCGTCATGGGCAAACTCCCTTCCCGCATCCTTCGGCAGAAATTCCTGTAGTTTATGGGTTGTAAACACAGTAGCCGCAAAGGCGAAAATAATGCCCGCCAGCGCCAGGAGGGAGTTGTAAGATTCGGGTATCAGGAAATACAGCATGTCTTTTATTCTCCTATCAGAAAAGCCTTAAACGGCAGGCACATGGCATGTCCCGCCGCTAAGGCTTATCATAGCATAAATCAGATAGGGATGCAAATAAACTTCGTCGACTTTTCGCCCGATCCGCCTACTGTGTTATTCGCTTACTTTTTCCCAAATTGCAGGTACTCCAGGTCAAAGTTACTGCCGGGCAGGAAAATCAATTCGATTTTGCCATTCCCACACAACTTTTCGATGTAGAAAGTCTGCGGCTTGCAGGCTTCCGAACCGGTTCCCGTAAACTCCACAATCCGGTTCACCGTCTCGCCCGTTTCATCCGTGAAGTGAATGTGGATGGTGTTGGCAGCGAGAGGCGTACGCCCACAGATTGTGACAAAACTTGCACCCTCCTGTCCGAAATTCATGTTGTCATACACAATCGTTACGTTATTGCCGATGCCTCGAATGATGCTTCCTTCCCGGGTAAAGGTATCTCCGTAGACCGCATTTGCCTCGCAGCCGTACAGAGTGCCGAAGGCTTTCTCCTGCCTGCTGAACGTAAAGCCCTTGATATGTACCTTGGTCTTCAGCAGGAAGGCAATCGTTGCCACGCCCTTGATACGCTCCGGCAGCTTATAGGTTTCTTCCTGATATACATTCCAGATAGAGGGCTTCTGATACACTACCGTATCAAGCAACCTGCTTCCCGCCTCACGAGGTGTTCCCAGCCAGATTTCAATGTCAACCGCTTCATCGGAGAGGGCAAAGACAGGTAACGTCAGTTCATCCGAGCCATACTCTCCAAAGTCCACATTTTCAAAGGTTACACCGCTGACTCCATCTCTGGAGGTGGCAATTCCCTTCTCGTTTCCGCTGCCGATATCTCCCAGTGCAGATGTATACAAGCCCGCAGACACAAATTCATAAGGATTCAGAAAGGCTTTGCCTAATCCTTCCGCTTTACATTCCAAATGGGAAATCAACACAGTCCTGTCCCCATCCTTCACCATGCAGCGCACGTAAAAATTCCCGTCGCCTACTGCAGTTACCTTTGCAAAACTCCTTCCCTGCTTATCAAGACAGTGTTCATCCGAACATTTCTCCACCTTAGCGAAATTGACATCAATTCCCGCCTCGTTTACCACCTTCCAAACCAGCGTCCTGTCTGTGGTATCTGCGGGATAGAGCACGGCTTCCACCGTAATCTCTTTCTTCCCGGGCGTGAATACAAGCTTTTCCGAAGCGCGAAGCTCCAGCTTTCTCACAGGTATTCTGTCGGGAAACATCCTCTGCGCCTTCCCGCTGCAATCCTCCAGGAAAGTCTTCTGATAAGTCCCCGGTCCCGCCTCTGCTGCCGTAAACTTCAGCTCTGCGGGCTCCAGTCCCCTTCCCGAAACCTTCAGCGTAATTTCTCCCGCCTCGGCGGTGCTTCCCACAACGATTAAAAGCTTTCCTGAAAACAGCTTTCTCACCGTTGTCTTGTAATCGTCATAATCCGTGCTGTCCCCGTTATCCATACCCAGAATCCGTCCGGGACCGGTAATTTCAGCTTTCACATAATCTGTCGCATTCTCTACGGGATTTCCCTGTGCATCCAGAACAGACACCGTGACAAAGCACATGTCCTCACAGTCCGCCGTCAGCTCCGGCTTATCTGCGGAGAGCACAATGCGTCTGCTGTCTCCGAAGGAGGTATGGCTGTCTCTGGCCACCTCTGCGCCGTTCTCGTCATAGGCAACGGCAGTGATGGTTCCCGGCTCATAGGCCACCTGCCAGTCCGGCACAAGCTTCAGACCGCGGACATGGTCAATATACTGCTTTCCTTGCGACTTTCCGTTGACAAACAGCTCCACGCAGGGAGCATTGGTACAGGCCTGTACGTCAACCAGCTGTCCCGGATTAAAATCCCAGTAAGGGAATAGATGCACCATGGGCGCTTTCTTCACATCCGTCCACTCCGCCCGGAACACATAATAAGAATCCTTGGGGAAGCCGGCTGTGTCAATCTGTCCGAAGTAGGAATTCTTGGTGTGATAGGGCGTAGGTTCTCCGATATAATCAAAGCCAGTCCAGATAAACTGTCCCCAGATATATTCCGGATCTCTGTCATCAGTGATACACTTCTGCCAGCTTCTTGCTCCCCAGCTTGTGGTGGAATTGCCCAGAGAGGAGCACTGCTCATCCTCATCGGACAACACCGCCTGTCTCAAAGGGAAATGGTAGATGCCCCGGCTCTGCACCACAGAGGATGTCTCGCTGCCGTACATCATCCAGTCGGGATGCCGGGTATGCTGCTCCTCATAATACTTTTCTCCGTAATTATAGCCGGCCACCTTCACGATATCCGCACATTTTCTTGCATTTTCCCATGGCATGTAGTTGGAACCGATGGTAATCAACGCATTTGCCTTGGGGTCGTGCTCCCGCACCGCCTTCATCAGTCTGCGGGTAATCTCCTGTCCGTGTTCGTCTGCGTGTGTATCGTAGATTTCGTTACCGATTGACCAGAGTAAGAGACTGGGATGATTTCTGTCCCGACGCACCCAGCTTCTCACATCCCTCTCGCACCACTCTTTGAAGAAGCGCCCGTAATCGTATTCCGTCTTGGAGCGCTCCCACATGTCAAAGCCCTCGCTCAAAATCAACATTCCCATCCTGTCTGCCATATCCATGAGTTCGGGCGCCGGCATATTGTGGCTGGTACGAATGGCGTTTACCCCCATCTCCTGCAGCATCCTGATTTTTCTCTCCATGGCGGGAGCATGGAAAGCCGCACCCAGACAGCCCAAGTCATGATGCTCGCAGACACCGTGGATTTTCATGTGACGTCCGTTCAGGAAAAGCCCCTTTTCCGTGGTAATCTCAATGGTACGGAAGCCAACCGTGATTTCCTGACTGTCCAACGCTTCCTCCCTTTCCTTCCGGCAAAGTTCCACAGAAAGGCGATAACACTGGGGGTCCTCCACATCCCAAATCGCGGGATTGGGAATTATCGCCGATACTGCTGTCTTCCCGATTATGCCTTCCTCTCCCGCAACGACAGTGACAGGGGACCATCCCAACTCCTGTACCGGCTTCTCATCCTTCCACAGACGGTAACGGCAGCCCACATTCACATCCGGCCGGCCGGCCACTTCCGTCTCCGCCTCCAGCATATAGCCCTCTTCACATTTTCTTGTGGTGACATAGGTGCCGTCCAGGGGCAGATAAACCGCAGGGCACACCTTCAGCCATACCTTGCGGTATATACCGGCTCCGGAATACCATCTGCTATTGGGTGACCGAAACCGCACCTGAACCAGAACCTGATTTTTCCCCGCTGTCAATGCGGAGGTAATATCCATGTCAAAGGTGGAATAGCCATACTTCCAGTCGCCGATTTTTGTGCCGTTGACGTAAACCGTAGAGTCCATATACACGCCATCAAAGCGCAGAATCAGTTTCTCGCCCCTGCCGATACGGGCAAAAACTCTCTCTATGCCGGAATTCTCAGATTTTACTGAGCCTTTGCCTACTTCCCCGCTCAAATCGGCAATCTCTCCGGTTTCCAGTTCAAACTCCTTCCGATACCAGCCGCAACCGTCCCGATACAGATTCTTCGCATCATAAATCAGCCAGTCATGTGGCAGCTCAACAGGGGAAAATCTGGTCTTCTGTCTCTCCAGTTCTCCCATGGTAGCATGCAGATCCGTCCGCAAAAAGCTCCAGTTATTGTAAAAAGGAATTACGTTTCCGTTCATGCTCTCACCCTCCCAAATTGTTTTCAAGCATTTTGTTTTTTCATACCGTACTCACAAGCCATGGTCTATTATACCTTATCTGCTTCCAAAAGTCTCCTTATTCCTTGCTGTCCGGTATGCATATCTTGTGAGAAAGTTTTTTGTCTGCCGTATATGTTTCACGCATACAACGTCCCGCCTCTTCCACTGCCTCGCGAAAACCTCTTGCAGAGAGCCTCACGGCACCTTCTCCCCAGATAATCATCTGCTCCAGAGCGTCCGATGTGGCAACGGTCACCCGGTGCTTTCCGCCGATTTTATGTACGGTTTTCTCAATGTACCGGTCGGCGGTCTCCGCCTCCCTGGTATAGACAACATAGATATTGTGGTACTTTTGTACAGAACCGGGATTTCCCTTCACCCTGTAGGCATCAAAGACCAGTATCAGAGTTGCACCGTCATACCCCTGAAAATTACAGCAGATATCCATAAGCCTGTCCCTGGCACCGTCGATATTCACCTCCGCAAGACTTCTCAAGTCCTCCCAAGCAAAGATAATATTGTAGCCGTCCACAAGGAAGTATGCTTCCCGTTCTTTCGAGCCTCTGTAAGCCGAACCTCCTTCTTCCGTCTGCTCCTCTCTGCACACAGTATTCCCCGTGTTCCGTTGGTGGTAACGGTAAGGTGCATATGACTGAACGCTTTTTCCGTAGGTCCGCCGAAAAATTTCTTCGATTTCCTCCTGGGTAATATAGTCGTTCCGTCCGCTTCCCGTCTGGCTGTTACCCCCCGATGTCTGTGCTGCATGCACTGCCCTGAAGTTCATGAGTCCTGCTTCATCGCCCTCTCCGCATCCGGCGCTCTCCGTCCGGCTCCGGATGCTCTCCAGATGGGCGTAATCCGGCACTTCTCTCCAATTCACCACAAACCCTGCCCCATGGGCGCAGAATACGGAGGACGAGGGATTTTCCAAATCACTCTCCGCATCATATCCCGTCTCCCGAATAACCTCCTCCGCGTTGTGACAGGGCTCATACCCCTTCAGGGTGCAGGAAAGTCTGCCAAGCCCTCTGGTATAAGCGTTTACTTCACGTTGATACCCCTGCATCGTCGCCACAGGCGCGCTCCCCGTCAGTATGCTGAATTCCCCCTCTGTCACAGGCGGCTCAAAACTGCCGCTCATTCTCTGAATGTCGGACATGGCTCTCCCAATCTGTTCCGTGGGCACCTCCAGCGAAAAGGAAAATACCGGTTCCAACAATACGCTTTCCGCCCGCATCAGTCCCTGGCGTAATGCCCTATAGGTAACCTGTCTGAAATCTCCGCCCTCGGTATGCTTCAGATGGGCACGGCCTCTCAGAAGGGTAATTTTCATATCTGTTATGGGTGAACCGGTAAGCACCCCAAGGTGGGTCTTTTCCTCCAGATGGGTAAAAATCAGGCGTTGCCAGTTTTTATCCAGTTCGTCCTCGCTGCAGGCAGAGGCAAAAATCAGACCGCTGCCCGGCTCCCCCGGCTCCAGCAGCAGATGCACCTCAGCATAATGGCGCAGAGGTTCAAAATGCCCGATACCAACCACCGGTGCTGCTATGGTCTCTTTATAGAGAAGCCTTCCGTCCGCAAAATCCACCTCCATGTCAAAGCGCTCCCGAATCAGGCTCTTTAAAATTTCTGTCTGTACTTCTCCCATGACCTGTACATGGATTTCCTTTATACTCTCTCTCCAGACCACACGAAGCTCCGGCGATTCTTCCTCCAGGCTCCGCATCTGTCCCAACACCTTCACCACGTCCGCACCCTCCGGCAGAACCAGCCGATAGGTCAGGACCGGCATCAACACAGGAACTCCATTTTCCCTTTCATACCCAAGCCCCTGTCCCACAAAGGTACGGCTCAAGCCGGTCACAGCACAGACACCCCCCGCGCTTACGCTGTCCACAGCCTGAAACCCTGCTCCGTCATAAACACGTATGGCATCAGCCTTTTCCTCCCAGCGCTCCTCCGGGGAAGCCGCACTGTTCTCATTGGTAATGGGCATTTTGACACGGAGTATGCCTCCCGTCACCTTCAGGTGGGTCAGGCGGTTTCCCCCTTTATCTCTGGATATCTTATAGACTCTGGCTCCGAATTCCCGGGGATACTCACGAACCTTTACATATCGGCATAGCCCGTCCAGCAGTTCCTCAACTCCCTCCAATCGAAGTGCCGAGCCGAAATAACAGGGAAAGAGTTTTCGTTCCGCTATTGTCTTTGCCACCGAATGGTCTGCCAGACCTCCCGTCTCCAGGTACTCCTCCAACAGTTCCTCGCTGCACATGGAAAGTTCTTCTAAAAATGGTTCTCCCGCAGCCTCGGCATCTGCCCCAAATTCCAGACAGCAGCTGCCCAGCTTGCTCTTAAGTTCCGCCAAAATCGCCGTCTTTTCCGCCCCCGGCTGATCCATCTTATTTACAAAAAGAAAGGTGGGAACCTCATATTTCTTCAACAGCTTCCAGAGAGTGGATGTATGCCCCTGTATGCCGTCGGAGCCGCTGATGACAAGAATACAATAATCCAAGATCTGCAGGGTTCTCTCCATCTCCGCTGAAAAATCCACATGTCCCGGAGTATCCAGCAGAACAATCTCCAGATTATTCCATACAAGATTAGCCTGCTTGGAAAATATGGTAATTCCTCTTTCCCGTTCCAAAGTAAAATTGTCCAGAAAGGCATCCTTGTGGTCTACTCTGCCAAGCTTTCTCAAAGCCCCCGCCGTGTAGAGCAGTGCCTCGGAAAGGGTGGTCTTTCCCGCATCCACATGAGCCAGAATTCCCACACAGATACGCTTGTCTCTGTTTTTATTTTCCGTAACGTCCATTCTGTAACCATGCCTTTCTGCTGATTACTCTTTCATGTTGCTAGTCATAGCTTCCAACTCATGCACTCTGGCTTCCAAAGCATCCGCCCCGGCAGGAGCCTCTGGCATGAAAAAGCTTCTCTTTCTTTTCCGGCCCCTGCCTAATCATCGTTTGAAATATAAGCAGGAATCTAAAGAAAATAAAATAGAAATAGATATGTAATGATTCTGTTTAGAAATAACTGCTTATGCACGGATTATAGCATGGAAATCTCCAAATGACAACATAAATCCTCTTGACACTTCCCGCAAATACCTATATATTAATCCTTGAAAAATAAAAAACGCTAGGGGAGCACATCGCTGAGATTGAAGTGCTGCATGCACACACTTCTAACCCTCACTACTTGAACCGGATAATACCGGCGTAAGGAAGCAACACAGGAAAACCGTCACATTTCGCGAACTCTTGTCACGTTGTACCGCGGTTGACTGTATCCGCCCATTGTGCGGAATCGATGTTGTCCCTCCTTAGCAAAGATAAGGAGGATTTTTTATGAAAAACACCAAAACCAAAATTCTGGTGGAAGGCGCTGTTATGGTTGCCCTCGCCACAGTCTTAAGCTTCATCCGGGTATTTAAGTTACCTTGGGGCGGCTCCATCACCCTGCTTTCCATGTTACCCATCGTACTCTTTTCCATCCGCAGAGGTATATCCTGGGGACTGGTGGTATCCTTTGTATATTCCCTGATTCAGTTTACACAGGGCATTATGGACGGTCTATTCGGCTGGGGACTCACCCCCGGTATGCTCATTGCCTGCATCCTTTTGGATTACATCGGCGCATTCACCGTACTGGGAATCGCCGGGTGCTTACGCAAAAAAGGATTGCCCGGCTGGATCGGCGGTATCTCTCTGGCTGTAGGCTTACGATTTGCCCTTCACTTTTTGAGCGGCGTAGTAATCTGGCACAGCTTCGGTGAACTATGGAACGGCTTTTCCACCGAAAATACCTATCTGTACAGCTTTTTGTACAATGGCTGCTATATGCTGCCGGAGCTTGTTTTTACTTTGGCAGGCGCTGTAGCTCTTCTCAAGGTTCCCCAGACAAAGCGTTTTCTCATAGCAGAGGAATAATTTTCTGCTTTTTAAAAGGCTCCGTTATTAAAAACGTGAGCCTTTTCTCTTTGTCTCCATTAATAGGTTTCCAAATGAAACGAATACAGTATCCTCTCCTTCACCGGCTTACCCATGAGCTTTGTCAGAGCCTCACTATAGTAATCCAGCTGAGTCTCGTAACGGTTCCACAGCTCCTGCAGGGAAGAGACGGAATCCGTCTTATAGTCCATGAGCACAAGTCCGTCCTCCTCCTCAAAAAACACGTCTATGATTCCCTGAATCAGCACGCTCTCCGAGTCCGGGAAGTCCGCTCCCAGACGGGAAGCGGCAACCCCCATGACAAAGGGCTGTTCCCGGTAAAGTTTTCCGGCCTCCTCCGCCCGCCACATACGGTAAGCCAGCTCCGATTTCAGGAAATGCAGTATTCTGGGCTCGTTCACCGCTTCCATGTATTCACGGCTTAAACGTCTGCTCTCAGCCTCCTTTTCCAAGAATCTATGAATAAATTCCGCCATTCTTTTTTCATCCAATCTGCGACTATATTCCCGGTAATTTTCAGGGAAAGGAGCCCCCTGTACACCCTCTGCGGAGGCAATCGCTTCCCCCAGAATACTCCGAAAGTCCAGAAGTTCCATAACTCTGTGATAGGCATTACCCCGAACCGTACCGCTGACCGCTTCCTCCTCCCGGCGGAAGGCGGGAATATAGGGCTGTACCTCCTTCTCCTCAAAGGTGTGGAAGGCAGCCTCATCCCTGTCTGCCATGGCGGCAATTTTCAGTTCCGATACGGTGGTTTTGGTGTAAAGTCCTGCAAGGTTTGCAAAGGCATACTTTGCATTCAGGCGCTGCCGCAGGGCTTCTAATGCCCCGTCATCTCCAAGGCCAGCCGCCTGCTCCAGAAGTTGCCTTCTGTCGTGAAGCTTAATTTGCTCCTTCCATTCCCCGACGGCAAGCTCCTCTTCTCCCAACACAGTAACCTGTATAGAAGTGTGTCGCATAATGGGCAGCAGGAAATCCAGATATCCTGCACTTTCCATAAAATCCGGGTACAACAGATATTCACTGCCGTTCTCCCGGTAGGCTTCCCACTTTTCCGCAGCTTTCTCCAAGGTCGCCGTCAGAATCAGTTTTTCTCTGGCTCGGGTCATAGCCACATAAAGCACCCGCAGTTCCTCCGCGAGGCTGTCCTCCCGAAGCTTTCTGGACAACACATTTCTCCGTAGCGTCTTATTCCGAACACGCTTCACGGGATCGACATAATCCGTGGCAAGCCCCAAATCCATGTCCAGAATCAAAGCCTGGTTCACATCCTGCATGTTAAAGCGCTTGCTTAACCCCGACACAAAGGTGATGGGAAATTCCAGACCCTTGCTCTTGTGAATGCTCATAATACGCACCACATCCGCGTTCTCATCCAAAAGCTCCGCTTCGCCGTAGTCCACATCATATTTTTCCAACTGCTCCATATACCGGATAAAATGGAATAACCCGAAATAGCTGGTCTTCTCGAAATCCGATGCCCTTGTGAAAAGCATTTCCACATTTGCCCGGCGTTTTCCGCCCGCCGGCAGTGCCGTCACATAGTTCAGATAGTCGAAATCCGTCACCAGCTTCGTCAAAAGCTCCCGCACAGGCATATAGACCGTACATTCCCGGTATTCATCAATTTTTGCAAGAAAGCGTGCGGTCTTTTCCCGCAGGGAATTCTGTGAGTTACTAATCGGCTCTGTATCCGCTCCGGCGCCCGCTGCAAACTCCACCGCTGCCTCATACAACGTACATTTCCTGTCCCGGCTGCGAATCAGCCCTATTTCGTCCTCCGTAAACCCGCCGAATATGGATTTCATCATGCCAAAAAGAGGGATATCCTGCCTGGGATTGTCCAGCACCCGCAGCACCTGCAGCAATTCCTGCACCTCCGCCGCGCCGAAATATCCGGTCTTGGAGGTAATATACACGGGAATCCCTTCCTCCTCCAACACTGCCTTAAAATCCTCATCCCAGCCGCTGCCTGCACGAAGCAGAATCACCATATCCGAATACCGGGCAGGGCGCAATTCTCCGCTTGCCTTGTCCGTCACGTTGAAGTTGGCCCGCAGCTCCTTGATTTTTGCTGCAATGGCCTTTGCTTCCAACTGCTTTTCGCTAAGTTCGGATTCCCTTGAGGGCTTCTCGATAAGAAGAAACTCACTTTCGTTTCCCGTATTTTCCGGATAGATTGCACCGGAGTAAAGGGCAGCCTTCTCATCGTAGACAATTCCGCCCACCTGTCTGCTCATCAGCCGTGAAAACACTTCATTTACCGTATCGACAACCTGCCCGCGGCTGCGGAAATTTTTCGCCAAATCAATCCGCTGCATATCCCCGGAACTCGAGGTATATTTTTCATACTTCTCCAGGAAAAGCTCCGGTCGTGCCAGGCGGAACTTATAAATGCTTTGCTTGACATCGCCCACCATAAATCTGTTGAAGCAGCCATCTTCCTCTCCGGATACAGCTTTCAGCAGATACTCCTGCACCAGATTACTGTCCTGATACTCGTCAATGAGAATCTCTGCAAAGTGCTGACGGTACTCCAGAGCCACACGGCTGGGACAAATCTTTCCTTCCTCCCTGTTCAGCAGAATATCCAGGGCGAAATGCTCCATGTCGGAAAAATCAATCACCTTTTTTTCCCGCTTTTTCTCTCCCATCCTCCTGTAAAACTCCAATACCAAATCAATGAGCACTGCAACTGGTTTTCTGCACTCCAAGCCCTGCCGGACAACCAGTTCCAGCGGTGTACCAAAGAACTTTTCCGCTATTCCCTGAATGCTTTTTTTCACCTCAGCCCGCAGGTTTGCCGCCAGTTCCCGCTTTGCGGGAGACACGCTCTCATCCTTTTTGGAGGAAAGCCGTCCGAAGGTCACTGCCGGAAGTTTCGCCGCATAGTCTTCCAAGTTTTTGCACTCTGTCAGTTTCTCCAACCGGTCCAGCTCACCGTCCACCAGTTCGCCGTACATATAGGGGCCGTCCGGCTCCTGACACAATTGCTGTACCTGCTGCATTTTTTGAAGCCAGCCCCGGGTCATCGCCTCCAGATGGTCGGTCAGGTATTTGCCGCAGTTACTTTCGCAGAGTGCCTCCACATCCCTGTCCTCATAATCCCGTTTTCTCTCCTCCAGCCATTCCTCCGGCCAGGGAAAACTGTCCGCATATCGGGATAAATTCAGGATATGTTGCTCCAGCACGCTCTCCCGCCCGCCGGGGCAGAAATACTCCACACAATAGCGAAAGGCTTCCTCCCCCGAGGCGTAGGCATCCTCAATCATCTCCTGTAACACATCCTGCTGCATCAGCCTGATTTCTCCCTCATCCGCAATGCGGAAGGCAGGGTCCAGCCCGATTTCATTGAAATGATTTCGCAGTATAAAGAGACAGAAGCTGTCGATGGTGGTAATCTGGGCGTTATGTAACAGAGTGGCCTGGCGCTGAATATGCTCGGAATCAGGGTTTTCTTCCAGTATTGCAGCGATTCCCGCTGCAATGCGTTCCCTCATCTCCGCTGCCGCTGCGTTAGTAAAGGTTACAATCAATAAACGGTCGATATCCACAGGCTTTGTCTCATCGCAGACCTTCTTCACAATTCTCTCTACCAGCACTGCCGTCTTTCCGCTGCCCGCCGCAGCAGACACCAGTATGTTGCAGCCTTGCAAATCTATGACTCTTTGCTGTTCCGGTGTAAATGTCACTGCCATAATTCTTCCCTCATTTTCTCCAGCGCTTCCGCAGAGTCCATGTCTCCCAGCTTTCTTTTCTCACAGCCCGGCATGGATGGCTCAAAGCCGCATACTTTTCTGTAGACACACCAGGTGCAGGCTTCTTCGCTCCCCATCTCATAAGGATTCAGAGAGATAACGCCATCCAGAATTTCTCTGCCGATACCTGCTACCTTTTTTGACACGTAATCGGACACCGTCTTCAAATCCTCCCTGCTTAAGACTGAGGAGCGTGCACTGAAGGAGCCGTCCTTCTTCCGTTCCACGGGAATCACATCGGATTTGTCGCCCATCTCTCCATCCAGACGCTCTGCGATGCCCGGCTCGCTGCTCACAACACCGTTCATCCGAAGCTGTTTTGCAATCTGCTCATTGATTTCCTCTTCCGTCAGTTCCACCGGTGTCTCCACCGTTGGGTCATCGATGTGATAATACAAAAGCGCCGCCGGAACCGCTTCCTTTCCGGGATGCTTTTTCGCCTCTATCTCCAAGGCTGCATTCATATAGACCACCAGCTGAAGCTGTAAGCCATAATACAGCGCCGCCAAATCAAAGTGCCTGTTGCCCGACTTGTAATCTATCACCTTGACATAGACGTGCTCCTCGTCCTCCACCACGTCAATTCTGTCTATTCGCCCCTGTAGCCGCATTTTTTCCTGCTCCGACAACGACACATTCACACTGTCCAAATCCTCCGTAAAACGGAAGGATAGCTCGTAGGCATCCGGCTTAAAGCTTCCCTTCCTCAGCTGCTTCTGTAAGGTCAGCACCGTCCTCGTCAGGATTCTGCCCATTCTGGTGATGGCATACTCATTTCGCGCACTGCTGTAAAGCACCGTGTCGCCGTAGGAGGCTGCATAATCCTCCAGCGCATTCTGCACCGTGCTTAGCGCAAATTCCTCGGGAAAGGTAAACCAGGTATATCCGCTCTCTGCAAGTTTCCCTGCAAACTGCTCCAGAACAGCATGGTACACATTTCCCATATCCACATTTTCAAAGGAGAACTCCTCCCGCTCACGCAGGGTAAGACCGTATTGCAGGAAATGCCTGTAGGCACAGGCCGCATAGGTCTCCAGCCGGGAGACGCTGTTCTCCAGATATTTTCCGTAGAGCGCCGAAGCAACGGCTGCGGACAGACCACTGTCCCGATAGCGCCTAAAAGCCGCCGCTGTCAGGAAATCCCGCTCCTGCACCAGTTCCTCCTCCCCGAAAGCCCTGTATATGGTAAGAACCTCCCGCTCCTTTTCCGGCGAAAGGACACCTGTCACATACTCCCTTAAGCCCTCTGCAAGATATCCTGCACCCTCTTTGGGCGTCACAATCTGCTCCAAAGCGCTGCGAAGCTCCGGGTATTCTGTCTGTATCCCGGGAAACAGCTTTTTCACCGTATCAATGAGATAAGCCGGACGGATGGACTTGCCCGCGTTGTTTATCTTGGAATAGGAAAGATAGAGCTTATGAGAGGGTTTTGTCATGTTCATGTACAGGTACAGCCTCTGAATGAACATTTGCTGCCTGGGGCTGGGGGCAAGCTCCAGCTCCGATTCCCTCAAGAATTCTCTGTCCATGTCGGAAATGATGCCGCCCTTAGAGGCATTCTTTGGGATGTTCCCGTCGTTTACCCCCAGGAAGAACAACACCTTTACCTGCTTTAACCGGGTGCGCTCCATGTCTCCCACCACAACCCGGTCTACGTTCTGGGGAATGGTGCCCACCTCGATTTCACCAAACCCCGCCTCCAGAATGTCTGTAAACTCCTGCAGTGAAATGACTTCCTCTCCCAGCAACTCGTAAATCTGCTCCAAAAGTTCCATAATCAGGCGGTAAATCTGGGCATATTCCCTGGATTTGGAGAGCTGTCCCCGCCCCTCAAACTCCGCCTCAAAGACTGCCAGCTTATTCTGTACATTGTTTTGCACCAGAAAGTCGTACAGCTTATTGACATAACTTTTTACCGGCTCCTGCTTCTCCATGCGAAGCATACCAATCTGGCTCATCAGCCGCTCCCGAAGGCTGTTTAACCGCGTCAGAGCTTCCTCGTTCTCCTCCATGTCCCGGGTCTTGCGGGTAAAAAGGCGGCTGTAGCTGCGCTCCCCTCGGATGCCGGTCTGAATCACATAGTTCTCCAGAATGTCCACTTCTTCATGGGTCATGTCCGCCAACCCACTGCGCAGATAGTGGAAAACCGCCTCGTAGGAAAAATCCTTCAAGTAAAGTTCCAGTGCACTCTTGATATACTCTACCATCGGATTTAAGATGATACCTCTGGTTCTGTCGATAAAGCAGGGAATCTCCATCTGGGCAAACTCCGTCTCCACATAAGGGGCATAGCCCTCCAAATCCCCGATGATAACCGCAATATCCCGGTAAGCCAGACCTTCCCGCAGAATCAAATCCCGGATTTTCAAGCCTGCCTGATGCACCTCATCCCTGGGTGTCGTCGTCTCAAAAACCGCGATTTCGGACTGTTCACCCTCAAAGGGACACACGGAATACCGAAACAGATGACGCTCCAGATGCGCCAGAGCAAATGCTTCCCCAAAGCGGTTCCTGCCGCTTATATACAAATCACACTGCGCTGCCAAAGACTTCTCCCAGTTTTTCCTGCCTGAAGTCTCCCTGCTGTCCAATGCATCCGTTCCTGATGCCGAAAGCACAAAAGTATCCCTTGCTCTGGGTACATCCGCCTCCTTTGCCAGCCTGCACAAATCCGACACGGTTTTCTTGCTCAGATGGAACAGCCTCTGCTCTCCGTCAGGCACATACGGATTCTCCCCTTCTCCCATAGTGACGGTGACAATCACCTCCCCGCAGACCCGCATCAACTCCTGAATGACCTTGTTCTGAATGGGCGTGAAACCGGTAAAGCCGTCAAAGACCACCACGCTGCCCGGCAGAATCCGGGATTTCTGCAGAGAACGGCACAACACGTCCAAGGTCTCCTCGGTGGTAATAAAATTACCCTGTATATATTCCCGAAAGTCCTTGTAAAGTTTCTCCAAATCTTTTAACTTCTGTACCAGAGCTCCCCGCTTCCCGGAATATGCGATGAGTTTCGCCACATCCTCCGTGCCGATACCGTACTGCATAAACTCGGAAATAACGCTTTTCACCTCGTGGATATAGCCCTGCTTATGTAAAAAGCTGCCCAGGACAGGTAAATCCTCCTGCATCCCCGCGGCAACCTTCTGCAACACAAGACTCTTCCCCGTATCGTCCAGCACAGGAATATCCTCATGTCCCACCTCTTCCATGATACGGTGGTTCAGGCGTCCGAAGCTCAACACATCAATATTCAGGATACCTCCCTTTTCGTTCAGCAGTACCAAGTCCTTCTGTGTCTGCATGGTGAACTGGTCCGGTACGATAATCAGAAAATTCTGTTTTTTGTTTTCTGCCGCCCTGCGAATTACCTCGTCATACAGCAACCGGCTTTTCCCCGCTCCCGAGGGACCGAATATAAATTTCAGACTCATTCAAAATGACCTTCCCTTACATCTTCCTCTTCCAGATAAAAACGCCAGAGATAATCTGCCGCCTCCTCCGCGTAGTCAATGCCAATGCGCTTTCCGGCATGAATCCTCGCCGGATTTATCAGAAGCCCTTCCGCCACATAGAAGGTATCGCTCTTTGTCATGTCTACATCATTGTCTTCTCTTGTAATGCCCATGGCAATACAGAGTTTTCCCGGCCCATCCGCCAGATGTCTGCTCAGGGATGCAGGTGTCTTCTGCCGTTTCTTTGTCTTCGCCAACCGCAGTTCCACCATCCGCTGTCTTGACTCTTCATCCGCCGGAATCACGCTTCTCAGCAGCACTGCCTGGGGAATACCCTCTGTCATAGCTGCAATATTCATACAACTGTACATGCCGTAAATCAGATAAACATAGGAAGTTCCTCCCGCATGGTACATGGGTTCTGTCCGTTCCGTGCGTTTGCCGCCATAAGTATGTGAACCCTTGTCCTCCTCGCCCATATAGCTCTCAACCTCAGTGATGATACCCCGGACGGTTCCAAGCTCGGTCTCATGCACCAAAACTTTGCCCAATAACGCCTTCGCTACAGCGATTCCGTCTCCGGTAAAAAATTCACGCCCGAGCCTTTTTCCCGGCTTTACCGATATTTCTTTTTGATACTCCTGCTCTGTTTTCTTTGCCATTCTTCCGCCTATCCTGCCTATATGAAATCATACCTCATTTTTGTCCCTGATACAAATACAATTGCATCTTCTACCTCACATGAAATCCGTTTTCATGCTCCTCCAGGGGGATATTCTCAGACTCTATGGTGTCGATGACAATATAGTCGCCGCTGTTGATCATGATAAGCATCCGGTCGATGGCTTCCTCCGTTCCCTGAACCTCCATCTCCACAGAGCCGTCCCACTCATTTTTCACCCAACCGGTAATACACATACCGCCCGCTGCATATTTTGCGCGATATCTGAAGCCAACCCCCTGTACTCTGCCCGTAAATCTGAAATGCTTTCTTACCACTTCTGTTGCGCCCCTTCTGTAATCATTTTGTGATATTCCTATGGCAGACATGCCCTTAAGAAGAACAGACGACGTTTCACACCTTCTTTTTCCTGATTCATTCTGTAGTATTCCGTTTTTTCGATGGTAAAATACTTTTCCATTCGCTTTATCCATTCTTCATCTGTGTGATTATTCAGTCGAAGGATTCCGTCCACATACATATAGGCACCGTCAAAAACAAAATTATCCCGATTTGAAAACATCTCTTTTTCAAAATATGGATTCATCCCCACGATTACCTGTCCGCCTTTTTTACAGACCCTTCTCAAATTTGCAATAATACTGTCTGAAACTTCATCCGCTGCCGCATCCATAGTCCAGCACATTATCCAAATTTGTTATTTGGTCAAAAATGGCGCAAAGTGTTTCACTTTCAAGATTTCTCCAATCTGTCCCTGCATCAATATCCGCATAGTCTTCTTCTGAAGACTGTAATTCCCGATTCCAAAACTTCAAAGATTCTTTATATTTTTCCTGTAGTTTTTCTTCCATAAACCTGACTTTCCTTTCAAAACTTATCTTTTATATTTTAATGTTATATAGTCTGTCGGTTTCTCCGGTTGGTTCCCGGCAGCAATGTACTGCGCCCAAAGAGTTCTGGCATATTCCTCCGTCCCGGAAAAACGCTCTGTTCCCTTATCCCCAAAAGCCGCCTCTGCCAAAGCAGTAAAATTGGCAACATGATCGGCGATAGTCAGCGTATACATTTCATCCTCCCGAATTGCTTCTCCGTTCACCGCGACATCCGTCAGAATATAGTCCCCGTCCTCTTTTTGTACTTCCATGGAAAAACCGCTGCAGACAGGCAGAGTTTCATCGGTAAACGGGTCATTAAACGTATCGTATCCTTCCACCGCCAGGCGCGCCAGTTTAAGAACCTCAGTTCCTGTCACCTCACAGGTATACAGATGGTTTCCTCCTGACTGCATGGAATACTCCAGCATCTTTTCCGAATAATCCGTGGCATACAGCGAGCCAGTGCAAATGGAAGAAGGTGCCAGCAACAGCTCTGTGCCGCTGATTTTACGCAAGGTATTTGCAACGGCAGATGTTGCCCTGCTTCCTCCGTCAGGGTTAAAATCTATGGAATATGCCTTCTCCATGGATGCAACCGGCTCCTCTTTCTCCCCGGCTAATTCTGTCAGAAGCGAATTCATGTTCTCATATGCACCCTCCGCATCCGTCTCCCCGGTCAGCATCTTCTGAACGGATATTTTTGCTGCCTGCAACAGACTGTCCGAAGTCAACAGAGGATACATTCTATTGGAAGCAATGATATCTTCCAACTCGCTGAAGGTATCCGGGAATTCCACATCGACCCCACGGTTATATGGAATCAGGCAGGACAGCGCTTCATCCGTGGAAGCAGCATACCCTTCTGCGGTAAACATGGCGTTAAGTACCTTTTCCGCCAGTCTGAGTTTTTCAGGGTTATCCTCAAGTTCCTTATTCATGGCCACATGAAAAGCCGGAGTGACCAGTATCCAGTTATCCTCCTCTGTCTCGCCAAAATAAGGCAGCAGCTTACACTCATGATACTGTGAATAGTTTTCTAAATCCCCTGCCGTTCCGCGTATCATGGCAACCTTCCCTTCCGCAAAGTCATTCAGGGTCATGGTATAGCCTCTGGTGACAGCATCCTCATTCAGCCCGGTGTCGCAAATAAATTCTTCCAGTTTTCTGAATGCTCCGGTCCACAGTTCCCTGTTCAGAGTATCTGTCTTACAATTCTCGTAATCCAACCGCCAGGAAGTACCCGTAAGGCTCATCAGGTCGGGAATGGAGCACCCTTCCAGTGTATACAGACAGGTATAGTCATATTTGTAATCGCTCAGATAGGGCAGGATTCCTGCTTCCGTGAATTTCTCACATGCCTCACGGAAACCGGCGTAATTTGTAGGCAGTTCTACACCGTACTGTTCAAACAATTCAACATTAGCCACAAAGCCGTTGGCGACACCGCCTCCCGGCAGCCAGTAAACCATTCCGTCACTATCAGTATACGCATCCAGACATGCTTTGTAAAATGTAGTTTCTGTTTTGCTCAAATCCATAAGGGAGCTGTTCAACTCCTGTACCTCCCGCACAGGAAGAGACCCCACCATAATAATGTCGGGAAGGTCACCGTTTTGCTGACAGAATTCATAGTAGTCCACCTCACTCCTGCTTGCCACGAACCTAAAATCCGCCTCCGGAACCGCCTCCATCAGATAAGGAGCAAATTCATCCAACATTCTTGTCTCATACAGATAAACGGTAATTTCATTATCCTTCACTGTCTCTTCGCTGCTGCAGCCTGAAAGCAACAACGGCGCAGCAACCGTAAGAATGGCAGCCATCCGTATCATTCTCTGCACTTTTCCCATCCTCCCTTTGCTACTGATACTTATTTGCCCATCAGCTTAGCTACAATAGTTTTCAGTTTTTCCACACCCACAGGCTTTGCGGTATGTTCATTCATCCCTGCTTCCAAGGCCTTGCGTACATCCTCTTCAAAAGCGTTGGCCGTCATGGCAATAATCGGAATCTTCCCGGCATCCGGGTGATTACAGGCACGGATACAGCGGGTAGCTTCATACCCATCCATCACAGGCATCTGAATATCCATAAAAATTAAATCAAATTCGCCCGGCACGGAGTTGCGGAATTTCTCAACCGCTTCCTGCCCGTTCACCGCCAGTTCACATTCCGCTCCCTCCATGCCGAGAAGCTCTGTCAGAATCTCCGCATTAAGTGCATTATCCTCTGCCGCCAGAATGTGCAATCCTTTCATGGACAGTTCGACGGCAGCACCTCCATCACTTTCCCGGATATCCGTGCCTTCCTCCTGCTTTTCCTCCGGAACCTGCAATTCCAGATTTACGGTAAAGGTGCTGCCTTGCCCCGGAGCACTTTCCACGAAGATTGTACCACCCATTAAATCCACGATATTTTTGGTGATAGCCATCCCCAGACCGGTTCCCTGAATCTCCCTGGTACTTTCAGTGCTCTCTCTGGAAAACGGCTCAAATATGGTCTTCACAAAATTATCGCTCATGCCGTATCCGTTGTCTGCCACTACAAAACGAAGATGAACATGTCTGCGGATAGCACTCTCCATACCCTCTGCCGACAGGCAGATTGTTCCCTCCGGCTGGGTATACTTGATTGCATTGGACAGCAGATTTAAAAGAATCTGACTCAATCTGGTTCTGTCCCCCAACAGCTTCTTCGGAAGTTTATCCCCTGTCTTCAGTTCAAAGGTCTGGTCCTTTGCTCCGGCTTGAGGAATCACAATGGTGCATATTTCCTCCAGCAGTTCCTCCGGATTAAATTCCGTTATATGCAAAGTAGTCTGTCCGCTTTCAATTTTACTCATATCCAGAATATCATTAATCAATCCCAAGAGGTGCCGACCGGAGAAAGCAATCTTGCGTGTATACTCCCGGGCTTTATCCGGCAGTTCCACATTTCTTTCCAGCAATGCCGCAAACCCGATAATAGCATTCATGGGCGTCCTGATATCATGGGATATATTTGCGAGGAAGTTACTCTTGGCGGCATTGGCGCTCTTTGCTACCTCAAGCGCATTTTCCAGCGCCTGATTGATGGCTCTCTCCCCGGTTCGGTCGGATAAAACCACAATATACTTTTCACTGTCCTTGATTTCGGTGTAAAACGCAAGAACATGAAACCACAATGTGGCGCCGGTTTTCCTGTGAACATACTCCCGTTCCCACTCTTTTCTCTGGCCCGATGTCATCTTCGGCAGTTCGTCCAGAATCCTCGTGGCATTTTGGTCCCGCAGCAACCGGCTCAGTACACTTATATCAGCCCGAATCGCCGCTTCGGAAATTCCTACAATTTTCTCGATATTCGGACTTACATAACTCACTTGCATGCTATCCGCATCCAGCATCAGAAAAATATCATCCACATTGTTGGACAACATGCTGAACAGTTCTTCCCGATACAAAATTTCTGTATCCTTTTTTCCAGACTCCGCCTGTTTTTTCCGATGACAATCGCCATCAGTGCAGTACCGAAAATAACGGCGATGCAGGCAACCATTATCAGTGTGACTGTCTGCAGTCTGTTCATACTGGCATTTACCACCCGGGTGGGCACAAGTCCCAGCACCATCCAGTCCTCAAACTCGACGGGTTCGTAGATAAGGTAATACTCATCTTTCTCTGTGCGGAAAGATGCAGCTCCGATGACACCGTTCTGAAAATCCTGTCTGATTTTATCAACCTTTTCATCACTCATATCGGATTTGCTCTCCAGTATGGCGATAAAATTATAGATACTGTTCTCCCTGTCCTGCGCATTATCTGCAAACACACGTCCGTCTCCGTAGGCGATATAACTGCGGGAGCTGCCGTTAAATGCCGATATTTCCAATGTGCTCATCAGATTTCTGCTGTCAAAGCTGATTGCTATTGCCTCGTAGGGAAAATCCCGATAACTTCCCGGCTCCGCAGGCACGGCAAACACAATCAACTCCGGAGACTGAAAAAGAACTGCATTTACCACAATCGGTTTTCTTTCCACCACCAGTTTCGCAAGCTGCTTCTTCATGTCCAGGTATCCCTTTTCTCCTGTCAGCGTCAGATATGTACCGTCCTGGGAGATAAAGTAAAACTCCGTGAAGCCCTCCTTTTCCTGCACTTCCCGAATATAGCTTTCAATTGCTGCTTCATCCTCTATATCCCGAAGATAGGGAATACACTCCTCCATATTCTTCCAGTTTCTTTCCACCATGTTGTGCAATGACCGATTGGCCTGACTGTATATTTCCAGCAAATGGCTGGTACTCTCTTCATAAATCGCTTTGGACACAAAGCGATAATAGCTGATGCCTGTACCTAAAACCGCCGCCAGCACACAGACAACCAATATCATGTGAAACAATCTTTTTCGCATATCCCCTGCCCTTTCAACGGATTGTCACATACTCTGTGGGCGCCTCCGGCTGTCCGCCTTCCGACAACACTGCCTTGAAACGATCTATCGCCCTGCCCTCAGTATCTTCAAGGATTTCCCTTATCTCCTGCGGCATGGGGCATCCGCGAAAAAGCTCGGGATCGATGGCGTTGTCATTACCCAGAAGATTCACCCGATAAACAGCATTTTCATCAATGGCATTTCCGTCTATGGTTACCTCCTCCAGAGTATAGGACCCGTCTCCGTTATCCTTCATACTGTATTCCATACCGCTTGTCACGGGAATCTGATTGAGATGACAGATGGGGTTTGCTCCATTCTCCTTCACGTTGACAAGCCAGTCCATTACCTGCTTTATCTGAGCTCCCGTCATGTCCGCCTGCCTTAAGGCTGCACGGTTGTTCATCAGCCAATTCATCTGCTGTTCCGTATATTCCCCCGCATATATGGAAGATGTGATAATAGAGGAATAACCAATCAGCACGTCCGCACCTGTCTGCTTTCGCAATGTGTTCGCCACCACAGATACCGCCTGACTGCCATGCTCTGTAAAAGTGTACGCATACCCTGTTTCTATATGATAAGCGCTTTCTTCCGCATGAACTTCCTTCGGGGTGGTAAGCTGCCTGTTAAAATCCTGATATGCCCCGTCCGCATCATAAACTCCGTTTATCATATTCTGGACTACATTTCTGGAAATGGCGAAAAATTCGGTAGATGCCAGCCTCTGGTACATATGATTCTGCTCCAGACAGGGCTCCGCAAAGGTCAGGTTTTCCTCTAATTCAATCTCCACCGTCTTATTGTAGGTAAGCACAAAATTGCCGGAGGCTGCCCTGCGCTGCCCCTCCTCGCTAAACATAGCTTCCAATACCCGCATGATATTTTTCTTCTTGCCATCATCCTGCTCCACAGCGCTGTTTACGGCAACCTGAAATATGGGATAAGTCAGCAGCCAGTTGTCGTCCTCTGTTTCACCAAAATAGGGCAGTATTACAGTGTTTTTTCCGTTTTCCATTCTCAAAACGGCACAGTCACTGACTGTCCCCCGAAACATTGCCAGACGGTTATCGATAAACAGAGCCTTGGAATCGTGAAAAGAGCGGTTAATGTCCTCCGGCATCACATAAGTGTCCTTCAGGAACTGCTCAAACTTGTCAAACACTACCGGCCACACCTGTTCATCCAATGCCGTGGTGCCGTCCACCGTCTCACTCTCATACTGCATGCGCCAGCTTGTCCCCTCCAGGCTCATCAATTCGGGGATGGCACATCCCTGCATCGCCTCCAGGCAACTGTAATCCTCCGCATAATCATTATAAAAGCCGCCTATCCCATTTTCTTCAAATATTCGACAGGCATCCGCAAACTCTCTGTAATTTGTGGGAATCGGGACGTTATATGCATCAAACACATCCTGATTGGCAATGATTCCGTCCAACTCCGCACACATCGGCAGCCATTTTATAGCATTGTCCGTATCCCGGTTATTCTCAATATAGGAGGTATAGAACGTACCGACAAGCTCTGTTCCGCTCAAATCCATGAGTCTCTCCTTCAGCCCGGCTGCATCGTTGAGAGAAAAGCGGCGACAGGTGAGAATATCCGGCAATTCTCCCCTCTCCTCAAGATAGCTGTAAAAATCCATGGTATTATAGCCAACCACAAACTCAAAATTTATATCCGGGAACTTTTCTTCCAGCCATGGTGTCAGTTCCTTCGTCATGGAAAAATCCCATAAATACATAGTGATTGAATTGCTCTCATTGTCCTCATGCTCCCCTCTTCCGCATGCCGGCAGGCACCCCAGCAACATCATCACCACAAAAATCGCAATAATCCTTTTTCTCATGCATTTCCCCTCTTATATACAAGATGCTCCCCTTTTCGACAGCTTTCTTCCACTAAATATATCATAAATATATATTTCGGAAAACAACATTTCATCGCGCTGTAACAAATCACTTGCGGTGCTATATTCCAAATGTTATACTCAATATCATGAAAACATTAAAAAATCTGAAAAACAAGAAACTTTTTTTATTTGATATCGACGGCACTCTGGCGGTGGGTGATACTCTGTACGAGGGAAGTGTCGAGCTTCTTTCCTACATTGAATCCATCGGCGGCAAAGCTTACTACATCACCAACAACTCCACGAAAAGCGGCTTGGATTACGTAAAAAAGTTTCGCAACGCCTTTGGCCTGGAGACTGCGGAGGAGCAATTTATCACCTCCGGCTACATGACCCTCCGCTTTCTGAAACAGCATTACGAAAATCAAAAGATATTTGTGCTGGGAACAACCTCCTTCGTGGCAGAACTGAAAAAGAACGGTCTGCAGGTGACCGAAATTGCAGAAGACAATATTGAATGCGTGGTTGTAGCCTATGACAGTGAACTGACCTACGAAAAGTTGATTCAGGTGTCTAAGGTTCTGCTGACCACCGACGCACCTTTTTATGCCACCAACCCCGATTTGCGCTGTCCTATCGACTTCGGCTTTATTCCTGACTGCGGCGCAATCTGCGACATGATTACCGCCACCACGGGCAAAAAGCCCATATATCTGGGAAAGCCAAGCAAAGAGGTTGTGGAATTATGTCTGAATTTGTCCGGCTTTACCCGCGAGGAAACGCTGGTGGTGGGCGACAGGCTTTACACCGATATCGCCTGCGGCATCAATGGCGGCGTGGACACCTGCGTTGTCTTTACCGGAGAAGCACAGCCCTCCGACATGAAGAACACTCCATATCCGGCAGATTACGAGTTCAGGAATATAAAAGAGCTCCTGATGCACTGCACCGGAGCCCTATAAATTTTATTCATGAATTGCTTTTTCAATGATACCGAAGCCCAGAGGATAGGGTCCGGTGTGAACACCTATGGTGGCGCCAATCTGATAAGTGGGAATTTCCTTTATGTCAAAGCCCCTGCTGTGCAATACCTCCAACGCATGGTCACGATATTCCTTTCCCTCTTCGATATCATACCCAAACCCCACTGCAATGCTGAAACAGTCAGGCGACATTTTGCTGCTGCCGATATAGTCAAGAAGCAGTTCCAGCGCTTTCTCTGTAGTTTTCTTTCTGCTACGGCCGATACCGGAGGGATAAATCTCACCGTTCTTCAGCGTAATAACAGGACGGATGCCAAGCACGCTTCCCGCCACAGCCGTAACCTTGCCGATGCGCCCGCCATGCTTTAAGTACTCCATGTCGCCTATCGTAAAAAAGATTCTTCCGGTACCCTTGATCTGTTCCAAGCGTGTCACCGCATCCCGGTATCCGGTTCCCGCATCCCGCAGTTTTACAGCTTCCAGCACATAAAGTCCCTGCAATACCGTGTTGATGCCGGAGTCGATAATCGTAATCTCTGCCTCGGGATAATCCTCCAACACAAGCTCCCTTGCGTTTATGGCAGACTGCATGGAACCGCTGAATTTTGTGGTTATGCAGATACAGATAACCGGCATGTTCGACCGGGCATAGGGCTGAAATACATCCACATAATCCTGCGTCGAGGGCATGGAAGACTTGGGATATACCCCCTTCCGGTCAACCATCTGCTGATAGAAATCTCTGACCCCGATATCCGCATTCTCCTTCAGATAATGCTCATCATCAAAGGACACATAAAACGGAACTACTGTGATATTCTTTTCTTCTGCCAGCTCCACGGGCAAATCGCAGGAACCGTCACTGATTATATGGAACGCTTCACTCATATACAAACTTACCTTTCGTAATAAATCATAATGTTTTAGCCATGTACACGATACCACGTCCACACAAAAATAGCAACTGATTTGAAGGGCAAAAATCACATTTTATAGTTTTTTAATCTTTTATTCATAGTTTTGAATACTACTTTCAATTTAACGTATCACGATATACACGCAGTACATTTCCATAAAAGATTTTTTCCAGCTGTCCCTCCGTGAATCCCGCCTTTTTCAATGCATTCCAAAGCTTCTCCATGCTCTGCACCCCGGGAAGTTCCTCATGGGTATCTATCCCGTCAAAGTCACTTCCCAATCCCAGGACCTCTATTCCGCCTACGTCTGTAATATGCTTTGCATGGCGCACCACAGCCGCCACTGTACCGGGATTTCTCTGTCCCAAGGGAACCTCCTCCAGAAAATCGGCACAATAGTTCAGTCCCATGACACCACCCCGCTCTGCCAGCTTCCGAATCATGTCGTCCGTTATGTTCCGCACACATGGGCAGACAGCTCTGGCATCGGAATGGCTTGCCACAAAAGGCTTCTTTGTTGCCTCCAGCACATCATAAAAACCGGCATCCGAGAGATGGGATACATCGGGAATCATACCCAGCCTTTCCATCTCCGCCATAAACTCCCTTCCTTTCTCCGTCAGTCCGTCCCTCTCATTCGCCGTGTGAAAATAAGCTTCAAAGGCTCTCTGGGATTCTCCGGCGTGCTTTCCCAGCTCTCTGTCAAAATTGGGACTTCCCAGCTCGTTAGGAAAGTTCCAGGTCAGCGTTAGCATCCGCACCCCCATATCGTAGAGCCGCCTCAGCCTTTTCATGTCGCCTCCGCAGACAGCTCCCTCCTCCACTGTCAGCATGGCAGACAGCTTTCCTTCTGCCCGGTTCCTTTCAATATCCGAAAACCGAAGCACCGGCGCAATCAAATCGCTGTTCTTTCCCAGTTCTTCCCGGTATAATTCATACAGCCTGCGCACCCGTTCCCAGGGATCTCCGTCCCGGTCCAGTTCCACGAACAGGGCAAAGTTCTGGAGCAGATATTCCCCCTGCTTCATGCGCAACAGGTCCAGATGTCCGGTGTTTTCTCTCAAGGTTTCCTCTTTTCCTTCGACCCGCAGGTTAAAAAGTCTGCTGATGGTATCGCAGTGCATGTCGATGACTTTCATCTGTTTTCCCCTTTCTGCCATGATTTGACCTGAATTTCAGTTACCTGCGCCGCCGGGCACAGATGCAACAGGAGGAGTACCTTCCGATACTCCTCCTGTACTTGTACTAATATATTCGCAAACCTCAAAATCTTTCCTTTGCGTTTATTTCTCTTTTTCCTTGTTCATCACCGCAAAATTTACGCCGGTGTCATCGGGCTTTTCCTCATCAAAGACGTAATCTTTTCCGGGAAGTACAGCGTTGAGGATAATGCCTACCAGAGCGCCTACAGCCAGACCGGAGAGGCTGATGGTAACAGAACCAACAGCGAAGGAAATAGCACCTGCTGCACTGAACTTGATACCGATAGCCAGTACCAGAATCAATGCTGCAATAATAACATTGCGGCTCTTGGAGAAGTCGCAGTGAGACTCAACCAGATTACGTACACCTACTGCGGAAATCATACCGTAGAGCACCAGGGATACGCCTCCCACAGTTGCGGCGGGCATACAACCGATGATTGCCGCAAACTTGGGGCAGAAGGAGAACAAAATTGCAAAGCAGGCTGCCACACGGATCACCAGAGGGTCATATACCTTGGTCAGGGAAAGCACACCTGTGTTCTCGCCGTAGGTTGTATTGGCAGGTGCACCGAACAATGCAGCCAGGATGGTAGCAAGTCCGTCGCCAAGCAATGTCCTGTGAAGTCCGGGTTCCTTAATAAAGTTCTTTCCGACCGTGGAGGAAATGGCAGAAACATCACCGATATGCTCCACAATGGTAGCCAGTGCGATAGGCATAATGGTAATTACAGAAGTAATCAGCAGAGAAACATTTCCGTCCTTGAATGCCCAGAATACCGTACTGTCAAAATGAACGGGGAGACCAACCCAAGCTGCATCAGCTACAGATGAGAAGTCCACACGTCCCATGACAGCTGCCAGCAGATAGGAGCCGATTACACCGATGATAATGGGTACAATCTTTATCATGCCCTTGCCCCAGATATTGCAGACAATAATCAAAACAATGGCAACAAGCGCAATCAGCCAGTCGGAAGAACAGCTGTCAATGGCAGACTGTGAAAGAGTCAGACCGATGGCAATGATAATAGGGCCCGTTACGATAGGCGGGAAGAACTTCATTACCTTGCCGGTACCGAACAGCTTAATCAAAAGTGCAAGCAAAAGATACAGCAGTCCTGCACAGGCTACGCCGAAGCAGGCATAAGGTAAAAGTTCAGGTTCCTTGTTGGGAGCAATGGCGAAGTAACCGCCTAAGAATGCGAAAGAGGAACCCAGGAATGCAGGTACCTTTCTCTTTGTCAGGAAATGGAACAACAGTGTTCCCAGACCTGCAAACAATAGTGTTGTGGATACGTCAAGTCCCGTCAGAATGGGAACCAGAATCGTGGCGCCGAACATTGCAAACATATGCTGCAGGCCCAGCACCGCTACCTTGGGCGCGCCAAGGGTTTTGGCATCGTAGATGCCGCTCTCGCCGAGAGTCGTCTTTTTCTCGCTCATGAACTCATCCTCCTGTATTTTCCCCCCGTAAAGCAGGTTCTTTTTTTCGCACAATGAGGCCGTATTCACGGCCTCATTGCACTTTCTATTCCATAATAGTATGTCCGTAAACATGAGTCAAGAAAAAATACAGGGTAACAGATGTTTTTTATTGCCGCTCCTCAAGATACAACCCAACGATGTAGAGAAAATGATTGGACCCATCCTAAGACGGATAGCCGATATAATTGATACTCTCTCCGTAATAAGTTCAATATATGGCATGCTGCTTGAGAAAATCCTTCCAAATCTGAATATACTGTGCTTTCAGGTGGACACCGTCAAAGGTGTAGGATTCCACCATGCCTCCCGTCTCATCGCAAATCAGAGGATTTACATCCAGATAGAAAATCTTCCGGTTGTCCGCCAGCTTTTCCAGTTCTTCATTTCGGGCAATAATCCCCTCATTGTTGATGTAATCGCCCTGATTCGAGCGCTCCGTCGTCACCTTCATAATTGCCTGAATATAGATGATGGCATCGGGCTGCAGCTCCTGTAAATGCTCCAACACTTCCCTATACTTCTCAGTAAAGGTTTCCACGGTTCCCGTTCCCATCTCATTGATACCAATCATCAGGTAAATTTTGGCGAAGGAATTCTGCTGAAGGGCTTCCTCCACGGTAATCTTCTTTTTCTGCCCCGGCACCTGTACAATATCCGAATCAAACAATTTGTATACCGTCAGCCCCGTGGATGCATAAAAAGTGGATACATTTTCCAGTCCCCCGTACTCATACATTCCCACGGTTCGGGAATCTCCGATGAACACCGCATCGGCAAAATAATCATCCTCCACCGTGGTGTAAACCGGTTCTGCCGCTTCTTCTCCGGCTGCTGTCGTCTCCTGGCCGGGCTGCCCCGGCACTGTTTCCGATTGCCCGGCGCTGTTTCCGGTCTGTCCCTCTTCCGCATCGGACTGTCCCGGTTCCATCCCCGGCTCCGTACCGGACTGCACCGGTTCCGCAGCCTCCTGTTCCGGCATACTATCGCTGCCCGCTGAAGCACCGTTCCCCGATTCTTCCGTTACGTAATCCCCATTCTTTCCCGAAAGCTCCAGATATAAAGCCTTGACCTGCTCCAATGGCTTGGCGTACACCTGCCATTTGTCCACACAGCTTAAATACAGAAAGCCTGCTGCCGCCATCAATATCAGATAAGACCATTTCTTCCAAAATTTCAATTCAAAATCAATTCCTTTCCGTTTCCGGCTCTGTTCAAATTCAGGCTAAGGAACTGTTCCTAAAACCTGAAATACATAAAGGGATTCTGTCCCTCCACCTGAAGCCGCCATACGCACAGCCAGAACAATGTCACAAGAATCAGCTTGCAGAAAATATTATCCTTCCAACGCTTATAGCCTTTCTGCAACACAGGGGTACACGCAATGACACCGATGCCCAGCAGATACCGGTAGTTCTGTAGTGCTTTTGCCCAGTCTCCCGCGCCTACGCTGACAGCTTCCACTGTTCCAAACATCCTGCCCAGATAAATCTGAAGCTGGGACACATCTCCCACTGCAAAACATACCCATGTCACCGGTATCACAATCCATAAATACAGATGCGGAATCACTTTCAAAGGACCCTTTTGAAATATCCTGTCAAATCCCAGTGCGCTCAACTGTCTCTCAAACACAATCAGCAGCCACAACAGCATACCCCATATCAGGAAGTTTGCCGTACCACCGTGCCAAATTGCAGTGAGCATCCAGACCGCCAGCAGATTACACACCGTTCTCAGTTCTCCCATACGGTTTCCCCCAAGAGGAATGTAAACGTAACGGCAGAACCATCTTCCCAAAGTAATATGCCATCGGCGGTAAAAATCTCTAACAGAGCGAGCCATATAGGGCATCCTGAAATTCTCGGGCAGTTCAAAGCCTAAAACTCTGCCAAGTCCTACTGCCATGAGAGAATAACCGTAAAAATCGAAATATATTTTCATGGAATAGGCAATGGCAGCAAGCCATGCCAGAGGAGTGGAAATGCTCTCAAAGCCCGTCACCTGTACATCATGCCACAAAAGCCCCAATCTGTCAGCCAACAGCACTTTAAAGGTCAATCCCACCGTAAATACCTTCATGCCTTCTTCCAGGGTTTCCGCCGAAAACTTTCTCCGTTGCAGACTGTCGCGTACCTCACCATAGCTGACAATGGGCCCGGATATCAGTTGAGGGAACATTGTGACATAGGTGGCCAGCCGCACAAAGGAAGTCTCCCTTCTCTGTTCTCCTCTATATACATCTATCAGATAGGACAACATCTGGAACGTGTAAAAGCTGATGCCCAGAGGAAGCTCCGCTTCCCCCGATACTGCCTTAAAGAAAATCAATATTCCGATATTTCCGATAATCGCCGCAAAAAACAGACGGCGGCGTCTTTTTTCATATTTACTTTTCTTTTGTCTCTTATCCTTGCCCTTCTGTCTTGCACTCTGCTCCAGGTGCAACGCCGTAATATAATTTACCAGAATGGATACCATGAGCAGTGCCAGATATCGCGGTTCTCCCAATGCATAAAAAATAAGACTTCCTGCCAGAAGCACAACATTTTTTATCTTGTCGGGGGACAATCGGTAGCAGAGTAAAAAAATCGGCAGAAACAGAAGTAGGAACTCTATACTGCTGAATATCAAAAACTATCACATCTTTCATTGCTTCAATACTTATATTGTACCCTGTGATCCCCGACAATACAAATTAAGATTTATTAATTTTAAGTTCCAAATTGTTACAAATCAGTAGCAATTCCATAATATTTGCGGTACACTGAAAAAGTAAATAACAATATGCAAAACCCTAAAACGCCGTCAGGTTTTTAACCGTTTCTGCGGCAGAATGCGAGGATACATGAAAGAACAGCTTTACACCATACCTTTAAATGATGCGGTCAATGCAGACGACGAGTGTCCTTTCTGCTTTATTGAGCGGAGTATTGAACAGGATTTGTTGGATTTTGTGCTGGGAAGCAGTGCCTCCTACATGGAAGCTGATATTCGGGATATGACAGACAGGGCCGGTTTCTGCCGTCCCCATTTCAAAAAAATGTTCGATTACGGCAATACCCTCGGAAATGCCTGGATATTAAAAACCCATTATCGGCGCATCATCGGGGAAATGAAGAAGGAGTTTGCCGGCTTTAAACCCGGGAAGAGTTCTCTGAAGGATAAATTCCGCAAGAGCGCCGAGAGCGGAAATGCCATTGGTATCTGGGTACGGGAGAAGGAATCCTCCTGCTACATCTGCAGCCATTTTCAGGAAACCTACGAAAGATATATGGACACCTTCTTCTATCTCTGGAAACAGGATTCCGCTTTCCGGGAAAGGGTGCAAAAGAGCAAGGGATTCTGCCTGTCCCACTTCGGCGACCTCTGCGAAGCCTCCGATTCCAGACTGAACGACAGGGAAAAGGAGGATTTCTATGGCTGTATGTTCCCTCTGATGGAGCAGAACATGGAGAGACTCGCCGAGGATGTAGCCTGGATGGTGGAAAAGTTTGACTACCGAAATAAAGATGCAGACTGGAAAAACTCAAGAGATGCCATTCAACGTGGCATGCAGAAATTAAAAGGAGGCTATCCCGCGGATGCCCCCTATAAAACGAATAAGTAAATTATTTCACCGGTATCAGCTTATCGACCTTGAGGATGTGGTTTACAAGCCAGCTGAGCAGGAAATCTACCAGTTCTGTCAGATACCTCTGCTGGTTGTCATCCACATCATCAAGGTTGATTTCATTTAACTTGTCCACAAAGGCCTGATGGGCTCTTTTCTGGGCTGCCAACCCATCATATCCGATACGCTCCATATAGTCCTCCTCGTCCCGGAAGTGATGAACCGTATATTCTTTCAATCTGTCCAGTATTGCAACAATCTCATCAAACTTGTCATGCAGAAGTTCCTCCCGAATCAGGTCGTTGGTTTCCCTGATAATTTGAAACAGAGTCTCATGTTCCTCATCCACAAGCTTAATCCCGGTGCGGTATTTTTCCGTAAAGGCAAAGGGGTCTTCGCTTTCCTTGACGGGACGAATCTGCCCTATCATAATGTCACTGCCCAAAATATGGTGGTACAGCCAGCGTGACAGGTACTCCAACATATCCTTCAATATCCTTTTTCCGTTCTCTTCATCCAGGCTCTCCGGAGAAAAACTGTCCAACTTTTCTGAAAAGGCTTTATGCTCCTGCCTCTGGCGCGGAAGCTCAGGGTCATCCAGCTTCTCCATATACTCCTCTTCATGAGCAAAATGAAGCTCCGCATACTTTTTTAGTGCCCTGAGCAGATTTTTGGCTCCGGATGCCGAAGCAGTTTCATTCTCTGCCAGTTCTAAGGTCTCGTTGATGATGTCAAAGAGCTGACGATGCTCTTCGTCAATCTCAAAAATACCCGTCATACAATCTTCCGTAAACCGATACATTTTAATAACCACACCTTTCTGCAACCTGCAAACTTTGAGCCACTTACTGTCTGTAAACCAACTGTTTCATCATATCCAGGTAATTGCAGATTTCTCCGTAAAGCATCTCCGGCTGGAAGGATGCGTCCTGAAATCGCTCCGTCAACAGCCCTTTTACCGTAAAATCCAACATCTTGCGCAGCTTTTCTCCGTCTACTCCCCGGGGTAGAGAACTGTAATCTATCTGCGCATTAATCCCCCGGTAGGTCTCCTCCAGGGAACCCCTCTTCTCCTCAATGGCCAGAAGCGCTTCGCTGACATCCTCGGACATGGAACGGTTCAGGAACTGCTGCATATACGGATAACCTCGCATGGCATGCATACGGGCGCACTCCGTCTGTTTCATAACCTCAAACAAATCCCTCTCCCCGGAATCCACGGTGGAACGAAGCTCAAGATTCATGTATCTCACACTGTAATCATAGATAAAACTATATAAGCCAAGTTTACTTCCGAAATAATGGAACAGGAGTCCCTTGCTGATAGCTGCCTCCCTGACAATGTCGTCGGTGCTGGCATGGCGGTATCCCTGAAGAGCAAACACCTTCAGTGCCGCGTTAATCATCCTGTCCTGCTTTTCCTTTTTCAGGTCAAAAAACTTGCCGTTCATAAAACTTCTCCAAAAATATATTATGCTTGCCTACATTGTACCACGAATTATGCTTCAATGAAATTAGAAATCCTAAAAAATTTGTAAATTTGTACATATTCTCTTTCCAATTCAGCAGAATAGTATTAAAATGTTAATTGGTAGAATCAACCAACCGAAAGGAGTAACCTATGGCAAAAAAATTTGGAAAATTCCTGCTTTTCACCGCAGCAATCGGCACTGCGGCCGCAGCTGCTTACTATTATCTGCAGAAGAAGGATACTGTAAGTCCCGTACCCGAGGATGACGATTACGACGATTTCAGCGAGGATTTGGATGAAACTTCCGGCAATTCCCACTATGTCTCTTTGACTCCCGAATCCAAAAACGCAGCAAACGAAGAAAAGGACGGCTTCACTCCTTTGACGGAAACCGTTGCACAAGCTGCGGATAAAGTGGAGGAAACCGTTGAGGAATTCTTTGACGAAGACGATTCCTCCGATGAAGAACCCCCTGTCTCCGATAACTGATTGCAAGCAGCAGAACGCACCGATGAAACGGTGCGTTCTTTCTTACTTATAGCCAGGCTTCCTGTAGGCGCCTGACTCCCTCTTCTATCTGTTCCCGGCTCAGAGCTCCGAAGCCCAGGAGAATCGTTCCCGCCTTTCCGTCTTCAGACCCCTTATAACCCTCCGTGCCCTTCATACTGTCTGTCAGCCCGTAAACCCTGACACCTTTTTCCTCCGCCAGCCGTACCAGTTCCGTCTCCGACAATTTCTTCTTTGAGGTCAGCAGAAGATGCAGCCCCGCGTTTTCTCCCGACACCGTAAATGCACTCTGAAAAGGCCGCAGACACTCTAGGAGCAGTTCATGCTTTGCCCTGTATATCTTTCGCATCTTGTTCAGATGTCTCTCAAAATATCCGTTCCTGATAAATTGGTTGAGAATACTCTGGTCGATACGAGATACAGTACAGGAGTAGAAGGAGCAGTCCTGTCTGTATTTCTCCAGCAGGGGCTCCGGCAAGACCATAAAGCTGACGCGGATAGCCGGTGCAATAGCCTTGGAAAAACTGCCCAGATAAATAACCCGTCCGTGCTCGTCGGATGCCTGCAAAGCCGGAATAGGCTTTCCATGATATCGGAATTCGCTGTCGTAGTCATCCTCAATCACATATCGGTCAGTGCCACTGTATGCCCACTTCAAAAGTTCCAACCTTCTCCCGATGGGCATGACAATACCTGAAGGAAATTGATGAGACGGCATCACATAGACCGCGCTCACATCTTCCTTTGCAAGTTCTTTCACCATCATACCGCTTTCATCCATATTCACCGTCACGACATGATACGCAAAAGATTGAAAAATCCGGCGTGACCTTCCGTAGGTGGGATACTCCATGGCAATCCGCACGTGTCTGCCCAGAATCTTTTCCAGAAGCATCAAAAGATAATCGTTTCCCGCTCCCACCACAATCTGCTCCGGTCTGCAGTTCACTCCCCGGGAAGAATGCAGATACCGGCTGATTGTCAGACGCAAATCATAGTCGCCCTGAGGTTCTCCTCTGGAGAACAGGTCACTGTTTGCGTCAGTCAGGATATTTTTTGTTATCTTTTTCCAGACGCTGAACGGGAAACCCGACATGTCAATCTCATGAGGAGAAAAGTCATACTCGCAAGGTATACAAGACTGCCCGCTGTCTTCCCCCTCCGTCTCCGGCAATTCCCGGGGTCTGACATTTTCCGGTACGTCCGACACTGCCTTACCCCGACTTTCCTCCTGCAGCATTTCCTCCAAGGGACACACATAATATCCCTTGCAGGGCCGGGCCTCGATATATCCCTCGTCCGACAGCTGTCCGTAGGCATAGTCCACCGTACTTCTGGCCACCTGAAGATAATCTGCCAGAGAACGCGTGGAGGGAAGCCTCTCACCTTCCAGAAGCTTCCCATCCCTGATTTCTTTCTTTATATGCCAGTATATCTGCTCATACAGGCAGACACCGCTGTCCGTCTGTAGGCGAATCGTCATATCATACATAGCTTCATCTCTTTTTTTCAGCCATTATCTGCTCCTTCAAATCTCTTGCCTTATCCTTCATGCGGGCATTTGCTGAGGGAGAAGCCAAAATGCCTGCCACCAGATGGCTCGCCACATCAAACTTCTTAAACCTGATGGCCAGCACCGCCAACAAATAATCTACAGTTACCTCATCCATGCCGCACAAAGGGAAGTTTTCCGATTTTCTGGCCTCTGCAAAACCTCTGAAAGCATTCTGTAAATAATCATCCTCCTGCTTTTTCAGCTTCTCAACCAGCGCTTCATTTCCTTTTCCGTTATCCTGAAGGTTCTCTCTCCAGCCTCTTACCAACCAACCGCTCTTTAGACAGATATAAGCCTTCTCGCTGGCTTTAGCCTTTTTTACCATGGCACAGGCTAATGCAAGCTGATACCTCTCAAAGGCCTGTTCATAGCTGTAAACCTCATCGTGATACTCGGTTATATGTACGCTTATGCTGATTTTTTCCTTAATCAGCTTGGCCTGAGCACTGCCCAGATTGGAAAAATATCTGCTCAGCGCCGCATAACCGCACACAGGGCACAGCTCTACGTCATACTTTACCGCATCTATTCCTTCATATCTGGCACGCAAATCCTGATCTGTTCCCAGCAACTTTGCCTTTCCTGTCTTCATAATTTTAGCCCGAAATTCCGTACCACAGACAGGACACGTAAAGTTCTTATCGTAGATTAAGTCCTTTTCCTCGATTTTGGGCGGAGCTGCCGCTACAGATGCCTCCTTCTTAGCCTCTTCCTCTTCAAAAATGTCCATCCCCTCAAGGTCTCCAAGACCAAGGCCCCCAAGTCCTGATAATATTCCCATATTTCCCTCCGTTTTCCATCCGCCTACTTCGGCAGTACAAAAGAGCTTTTCAGCGATACAATGCGATTGAATACCGGTCTGTC